>LFRM01359350.1_pt1 | contig 128043 bp, 126 predicted proteins | sample 618341 | NCBI WGS metagenome assembly LFRM01 (sample SAMN03654438, study PRJNA283298) | anaerobic digester metagenome | isolation source: pool of bioreactors CSTR01a, CSTR02a, and CSTR03a thermophilic anaerobic... | place: Denmark: Kgs. Lyngby | collected 2014-05-21 | reverse complement strand
ATCACTTAATCACAGCACAACAAGGAACTACATCGATCCCTACAAAACTTGAACGCGATCCTAAGGTTTTAGGGTTGTTGATATTAACTGCGTACTGTGGTATACTATGGATGAATGTGTTGGTTAATTGACTTGTTAGGTATAGAGATCAGTGGAGAAGAGTGGGTTTGCCCACTCTTTCTTTTGTAAAACACCGGAAACGAAGGAGGACGGGGTGGATGAGCAAAGTAGTCGAAGTGGTCACCGAAATGGTAGAGCCGATACTGACAGACCTTGGCTTGGACCTTGTCGATGTGTTTTATAAGAAACAAGGCAAAGACTGGGTGCTTACGGTTACTATCGATAACCCTCCACAGGGAGTGACTCTTGATGAGCTGGAACAAGTAAACCGCGCCCTTTCCAAGGCGTTAGACGAGGTAGATATCATCCCAAATGCATACATTCTAGAAGTTTCTTCTCCTGGAGCAGAAAGAGAGCTCAAGGACTATGCGGATTTGAAGAAACAAGTTGGTCGCTACCTGCAGCTTTCTTTAGCGGAACCTATTAGCGGAAAAGATAAACTGACGGGATACCTGCGAGCTGCAGACGACGACCAAAAAATCGTCATTGAGACCAAAAAAGGCACTCACGAGCTGCTTTACTCCCAAGTAAGCAAAGCTCGTTTGGCCATTAAGTTTTAGTCGGAGGTTAGTGGAGAAATGACCAGTGAACTTTACCGAGCAATCGAAGAGATTGCCAAGGAAAAGGGAATACCCCAAGAAAAGCTAATGTCTGTACTGCAGACTTCTATTGTTACCGCTTACAAAAGCAATTACAAAGCAGAAGGACAGTCCATTAGCGTTCGGTTTGATGAAAACAAAGATCTCCATATCTATGTACAAAAGACAATAGTAGAAGAAGTCAGCAATCCGGATCTGGAGATAGCACTTGAAGATGCCAAAAAGATCAATATCGCTTACGAAGTAGGCGATGTGGTAGAGATTGAGGTAACCCCAGCTGACTTCAAACGGAAGGTTGCCACAAACGCCAAACAAAACGTGCGCAACAACCTCCTTAACATGGAACGCGCTTTGGTTTTGGAGGAGTTTAGGAACCGCGAAGGAGATCTGATCACCGGCATTGTGGAAAGGACTTCCGGGACCAATGTGTTTATTAATCTCGGCAAAACGGAAGCGCTCCTTATGCCAAGAGAACAGGTTCCTACAGAGGTCTACAAGCACGGCGATCGCATCAAAGTCTACATTGCCGAAGTTAAAGAGGTCAATCAGTCGCCGAAAATCGTTCTTTCCAGAACGCATCCGGGCCTTTTGCTCAGGCTTCTAGAGCTTGAGGTTCCCGAGATTCACGACGGTATTGTGCAGGTAAAAGCAGTTGCCAGAGAAGCGGGCAACCGCTCTAAAGTTGCAGTGTGGTCGGTAGACGAAAATGTAGATCCGGTGGGAGCCTGTGTTGGCAGCAAAGGATCCCGGATCAGGGCGGTGGTGGAAGAACTCCACGGCGAAAGAATCGACATCATTCCATGGGATCCCGATCCTAGTGTTTTCGTAGCCAATGCACTGTCTCCAGCAAGAGTTAATTCTGTAGAGATCCTCGAAGGCGAGGAAAAGATTGCCAGAGTGATCGTAGACGACGATCAGCTGTCTCTTGCTATCGGTAGAGAAGGGCAAAATGCACGGCTTGCAGCAAAACTCACCGGACTGAAAGTCGACATTAAAAGCGTAAGTCAAATTGACCAGGACCAGGTCGAATCCCAGGAAGAGGTGGGTGACGCTGAAGATGGTCAAGAAGATTCCTGAACGAAGCTGCATAGGCTGTAGAGGTAAGTTCCCCAAAAGAGAACTCATCAGAATCGTACGGACGCCAGAGTCGGAAGTAAAGATCGATCCTACTGGCAAGCAAAACGGCAGAGGTGCTTACATCTGTCCTAAGCTTGAATGTTTGGAGTTGGCCTTCAAAGGCGACAGGCTCGGCCGTGCGCTGAATGCTGAAGTGTCAAAAGAGATCTTCGAGAGATTGAAAGAGGAACTGGCAAATAGATGAGCATGTTGGGGATTGCAAGAAAATCCGGAGCTTTGCTGATTGGAAGCAAAGCTGCCGAAGAGGCCATCGTAAGTAACAGAGCACGCCTTATCATTCTGTGCGCTGATGCAGGCAATTCCACTAAACGCAATTTCAGACACTTGGCCGAGAAATGTCAAGTGGAATTGGTGCTTTTCCCCAGTAAGATTCAGTTGGGAAAGCTCATTGGCGTAAAAGAGGCAGCGGTGGTCGTTCTGACCGAAGATAGCTTTGCGGGCAGAGTGAAAGAACTGATAAACTCCGGGGGTGAGTGAATGAGCAAAATCCGTCTTTACGAAATGGCGAAGAAACTCAATGTGACTTCTAAGGAGCTCATAAACTACTTGAAGGACTTCAACGTTGAAGTACCCAGCCACATGAGTACACTAGACGACGAAGTGGTGGATCTACTCAACGAAGCGTTTTCGGATGAAGATGAAATTGTCGAAGAGGACTTTGAGGAAATAGAGAAAGCCAAAACCAAGAAAAAGCCGGCCAAGAAAAAGACAAAGAAGAAGGTTATTACTATAGAAGAACAACTTACCGTAGCCAGACTCGCAGAGAAACTGGCGATTCCCGCAACCGAATTGATTAAGAAGTTAATGGATCTGGGTATGATGCTGAATCAAAACGCACCGGTGGATTTTGATACCGCCAGCCTTTTGGCTGAGGAGTATGGTGCGAAGTTGGAGATGAAAGCCGCAGAACAGGACGAAAGTGAAAGTGTAGAGATCGAAGAAGAACCAGAGAATCTCGAACCTGTGCCACGTGCCCCGGTTGTTACAATCATGGGCCACGTCGACCACGGAAAAACTTCACTTTTGGACAAAATCCGCCAGAGCCATGTAGCTCAAAGCGAGGCAGGCGGAATCACGCAGCATATCGGCGCCTACCAGGTTGAACTAGAAGGTGGCAAAATTACCTTCCTGGATACACCTGGGCACGAGGCCTTCACTTCCATGAGGGCTAGAGGCGCACAGGTAACCGATATTGCGATCTTAGTCGTGGCTGCAAACGACGGCGTAATGCCGCAGACTCTCGAAGCTATCAGCCACGCCAAGGCCGCTAATGTGCCTATCATTGTGGCTATCAATAAAATCGATGCTCCAGGTGCCAATCCGGACCGCGTCAAGCAGCAGCTGTCAGAACACGGTCTCATACCTGAGGATTGGGGTGGAGACACTATCTGTGTCCCCGTTTCCGCCCTTAGAGGCGACGGCATAGGGGAACTTCTGGAAATGATCAACCTAGTAGCAGAGATGCAGGAGCTTAAAGCACCTGTAGACGGACTGGCAAAGGGCACCGTTATCGAAGCCAAACTCGACAAGTTCCGTGGTCCAGTAGCCACCGTTTTGATCCAGAAAGGTACCCTTAAAGTAGGCGATCCGGTGGTGGCCGGTACAGTTTGCGGCAGGGTTAGAGCCCTGACCAACGACAAAGGCCAAAACATCAAGACTGCCGGACCATCGACACCTGTTGAAGTTCTCGGCCTAGGCGATGTTCCTCACGCAGGAGACTTGTTCCAAGTTACCACCAGCGAAAAGCAGGCAAGAGAAATTGCCGCAAAGCGTCTGAGCAAAGAAAAAGAAGAGATGCAAAAGACCACCAGAGTTTCTCTGGAGGATCTCTTCCAGCAGATTCAGAGCGCCGACATTAAGGAATTGAGGCTCCTCATCAAGACCGACGTACAGGGAACTGCAGAGGCCGTCAAGCAGCAGTTGGAGAAGCTTTCCAACGAAGAAGTTAAAGTGGTGGCCATTCATACAGGAGTCGGCGCCATTAGCGAAAGCGATATCAACCTGGCAGCAGCATCAAATGCCATCGTTATCGGTTTCAGCGTGCGGCCTGACGCCATTGCCAAGAAGGCGGCAGAGCGCGAAAAGGTGGATATCAGAACCTACCGCGTCATCTACGATGCCGTTGAGGATATCAAAAAAGCCCTCAAGGGAATGCTTGCACCTGTCTACAAAGAAGAAGTCTTGGGCCATGCAGAGGTCAGAGAGGTCTTCAAGGTTCCTAAAGTGGGCAACGTTGCCGGTTCCTATGTTTTGGACGGCAGAATCCTGCGCAGTGCCAGTGTCAGAGTCCTTAGAGATAACGTTGTTATCTACGAAGGCGAGCTGGCATCTCTCAGGAGATTTAAGGACGACGTTAGAGAAGTTACTTCAGGCTTCGAATGTGGTATAGGAGTTGATAAGTTCAACGACATCAAAGTTGGAGATATCATCGAAGCCTACAGAATGGTCGAAGTAGATCAGTAGACCGCAGAGTAAGGCAAGAAAGGTAGGAGTATGTGATGTCAAGATCAAGACTCCATCACCGTAAAGATCGCATACAGGAAGAGATCAAAAAAGAGATCGCCGATATCCTTCACCGAGAAGTGAAGGATCCCCGCATCGGCTTCATTTCCATCACCGATGTGGAAATCAGTGACGATCTGAGCTATGTCAAGGTGTTCTATTCATCGCTAAATGAAGATAAGCTGGACGAGATTCAGGAGGGTCTCGACAAAGCTACCGGCTATATTCGCAGCGAGATCGGCAAACGTATCAGGCTCCGGCTCGTTCCAGAACTGTCTTTCAGATATGACGCTTCCCTGAAGCGCGGTGCTCATATCGACAGGCTGTTAGAAGAAGCATTAAAAAAGGGAGCAAGCGGTGATGAATCTTCCGAGTAAGGAACACATGCAAGAAATAGTAAGTCACCTCAAAAGTGCAGACAGGATCCTCCTGCTCTGCCACGTGAGTCCCGATGGGGACTGTATCGGCTCGCTGCTTGCTCTCGGCAGGGCTCTACTAAAGCTCGGCAAAGACGTCTCCATGGCAAGTGAAGACAGAGTCCCTGCGAACTTGGAGTTTCTCATGGAGCCAGGCGAGATTCTCCGCACCGAAGAGGTTAGCGGCAGTTTCGAAACGGCTGTCGCTATCGATTCGGGAGATCTCGGACGGCTCGGCGATGTGGGCACCAGGCTGTTTCAACAAGCCGAGGTGAAGATCAACATCGATCACCACAACTCCAACCCCCACTACGGAGACTTGAACCTGGTGGAGGCAGGAAGGGCTGCAACAGGAGAGATCATTCTGGAGCTCATTTTGCATCTGGGATTGGAGATCGACGCAGCTTTGGCAGAACCGCTGTACGCTGCCATCCTTTCGGACACCGGAGGTTTTCGCTTTGCCAACACAACAAAAGACACTTTAAGCAAAGCCGCCCTGCTTGTGGAACGGGGAGCCCGTCCGAACTTTGTAAGCCGCCAGATCTACGAGAACAAGCCTTTAGGGTACTTCAAGATGCTGGCCCTGGCTTTTAAGCGCTTCACCGTGGTAGACCAGATCTGCTACACCTGGATAACTTATACAGAAATGGCAGAGTTCGGTCTGGATTTTGAGGTGTCAGAAGAACTGTCCACCTTTGCCAGAATGCTCGAGAACACGAAAATGTCCTTGGTGTTTAAAGAGAAAGAGGAAGGCCTGGTCAAAGTTTCACTGCGATCCCAAAACGGCTATGATGTGTCTAAGCTTGCTGAACGCTTTGGGGGCGGCGGACATAAGCAGGCGGCAGGCTGCACTATAAACGCTTCGCTAGATGAGGCCATCTCCCTGGTGCTTGCTGCAGCGAAAGAGGTGGGGCAACAGTGGACGGGATAATCAATCTTTTAAAGGAGCCCGGTCCAACCTCTCACGACATGGTGGCAAGGCTCAGGAAGCTTCTGAAAATTAGAAGAATCGGCCACGCAGGGACTCTCGATCCCGGCGCAAGCGGGGTTCTTGTAATCGGCGTAGGCAGAGCAACAAGGGTCTTGGAGTATCTTCAAGATGAATCCAAGACCTATGTCTTTGAGGCGGTTTTTGGCTGTTCAACAACAACCTACGACGCCTACGGACAGGTTACTGCAGAAGGCGAAGGAAGGATTACCAAAGAAAGCTTGGAAGCCCTGCTTACTCAGTTCACTGGGCCGTTAAAGCAGATCCCTCCTATGGCCTCTGCTATCAAAGTTCGCGGGAAAAAGCTCTACGAGCTGATGCGGGAAGGAATCGAGATCGAACGGACACCAAGAGACGTAACCGTCTACTCCCTGACCATCAAACATGCACCTGAGACCATTGAGAAAGGAAGCAGAGTGGTGTTTGAGGCTCAGGTGAGCAGCGGCACCTACGTCCGTTCGTTGTGCCACGATATTGGGGAAGAGACCGGTTTAAAAGCCCATATGGGCTTTCTTCTCCGTACCAGCTCAGGAGGGCTAAAAATCGAAGATTCCCTCTCTTTTGATGAGATAGAACAAAGGATGCAACAAGGCCTCTCCTTCACCGAGGAGATGGATCGGGTTTTGAACTTCGCAGAGATCGTTGCCGGGGAAACGAGCACGAAGGCTCTTTTCAGCGGGCAAAGCCTAGCCCGAAACGATGTGGCAAGCGGATTTCAAGGACTGAAGCCAGATCAAAAGGTTAAAGTATACACTCACGACAGGATATTTGCCGGCATCTACAGATTTCAAGACAGCAATGAACCCAGGTTAATACCGGAAAAGGTGTTTATTTCCTGAGCTTTGGCGGTGGTTAAATGGAAATACTGGATTTAGATAGTGCAAAAAAAGAACGTACCGTAATCGTGCTAGGAGCCTTCGATGGACTGCACATAGGTCATGTGAGTTTGCTCGAACAGGGTAGGACTTTGGCGAAGAAAAAGAGGGCAAAGCTTGCCATCATGACTTTTGCCCAGCATCCAAGCGCAGTGCTGAAGAAGCGCTCGGTAAAGCTGCTCACTCCCGGGCAGGAGAAGCTGGACATTTTGGCGGACCTTGGAGTTGAGGTAGTCTTTCTGCCCGACTTTACCAAAATAGCTCGTTTCAGCCCTATGGACTTTTTTTATGACATACTATTGGGCAAGTTTGGTGCAGTTGGACTGGTTGCAGGCCCCAACTTCCGCTTCGGGAAAGGCGCCAAAGGCGACAGCAACCTCTTGGAGTATTTGGGAAGAAAGAGCCAGGTTCCGGTTCGCATTGGCAAAGCGGTGACCTATCGAAACGGCACTGTATCCTCCACGATGATCCGCAGGCTTCTGCGGGAAGGACGGGTCGAAGTGGCAAACCGTCTTTTGGGAAGGCCCTTCAGGCTGACAGGCGAGGTGGTCAGAGGCGAAGGTAGGGGCAGAAAGCTGAAGATGCCTACAGCCAACATCCAGCTGCCTGAGGCAAAGTTCCTCCCAGCGTGCGGAGTGTACCTTGTGAGGGCTTTCGCAGAAAACAAGTCGTACTACGGCCTGCTTTCCATATCGGACAAACCAACATTTCACGAAAGCGCAGACATTGCAGTTGAGGTTTATCTTTTCGACACCGACGACGACCTCTATGGCAAGACCCTTTCCATAGAGATCATCCGCTATCAGAGAGGGATTGTTAAGTACGAAAGCGCAAAAGAACTGATGGACCAAGTAAGCCGGGACATCCAAGAGGCCAGAGGCTATCTTGCCCATTATCTGTAGAAAGCTGCCTGGTCGGGGAAGTACGGCTCCACAGCATGCCGACCGGTGAAGGTATATCTTTTGTAGAAATATTGTTAATCACTAGCTTGTGTGGTAAACTAAGTGGAGAAGCAACCCAATGCTCAGCAAAACGAAACCTCCGACGTTTAGCTTGGCTTTGGGGGATATATGAATAGGAGGTGGAACTAATGGCATTAGATTCACAAGAAAAGAGAGCTATCATCGAGAAGTATCAAACTCATGAAGGTGATACTGGTTCTCCTGAGGTGCAGATCGCGATCTTGAGCAAAAGAATCAGCGACCTGACCGAGCATCTCCAGAGTCACCCAAAGGATTTCCATTCTCGCCGTGGCTTGTACAAGCTCATTGGTCAAAGAAATGGTCTCCTGAGATACCTGAGAGATAAAGATATTGAAAGATATAGAACTCTCATCGAAAACTTAGGTATTAGAGCACTAAGGTAATTGAGAGGGAGCGGGGGTACCGCTCCCTTTTTTAGCACAGGAGGGAAATTAATGGCACGAAAAACCTACACAATTGACTTGGAAGGCAAGTCGCTTACCGCTGAATTCGGCAATTATGCAGCACAGGCCAACGGTTCTGTAATGGTATATTTTGGCGATACAGTGGTCTTGGTGACGGCCTGTATGTCAAAGGAGCCACGAGAAGGCATCGACTTCTTCCCGCTTCTTGTAGACTACGAAGAGAAGCTGTATGCTGTGGGCAAAATCCCCGGTTCGTGGGGAAGAAGAGAAGGAAAACCGACTGAGACCGCAGTCTTGAACGCCCGCCTAATCGACAGGCCCATCAGGCCGCTCTTCCCGGATGGTTTCAGAAACGACGTGCAAATCGTCGCTACTGTACTTTCCGTGGATAACGACTATGCGCCGGAAGTTGCGGCTACCATCGGTGCGTCTCTTGCCCTTTTGGTAAGCGACATTCCTTTCGACCTGCCTATGGCCGGCGTAAGAGTTGGACTTGCAGATGGCAAGTTTCTCCTCAACCCCACCATTAAAGAGCAGGAAAACTGCGACATGTATATCATGGTTTCTGGAACCAGCGAAGCTATCACCATGGTAGAGGCTGGAGCAAGCGAAATCAGCGAAGAAGAAGCCCTTGAGTCGATCTTCTTTGCCCATGAATACATCAAAAAGATCTGCGCTTGGCAGGAGACCATTCGCCAGGAAATCGGCAAGCCCAAGCTGGAAGTTCCGCTGGCAACGCCCGATGTTCAGCTCCAGGAAAGAATTAAGGAGCTTGGACTCAGCAAAATGAGCACGGCTCTCCGCGTCTTCGACAAGCAGGAGAGAGCCGCAGCAGTGGATGCTGTCAGGGCAGAGATTCTCGAGGATCTGCTAAAAGAGATGGGTGAAGAAGCCTTCGCCGAGAAGGAGAAGGAGATCAATTCTCTCATCGACGAGTTGGAAGCCAATGAAGTTCGTCGCATGATCACTGAAGAAAAGATCCGTCCCGACGGCAGAGCACTCACTGAAATCAGACCGATTAGGTGCGACGTAGGCATTTTGCCGAGAGCTCATGGGACAGGCATGTTCCACAGAGGTCAAACCCAGGTTCTTTCAGTCTGTACTCTCGGAGCGCTGCACGATGTCCAGCTTCTCGACGGACTGACAGAAGAAGAGAGCAAACGCTACATTCACCACTACAACTTCCCAGGGTTTTCCGTTGGTGAGGTACGTCCAATGCGTACACCAGGCCGTAGAGAAATCGGTCACGGCGCACTTGCCGAAAGGGCACTACTTCCTGTAATTCCTGCAGAGGAAGAGTTCCCCTACACCATTCGCGTGGTGAGTGAGGTTCTCGAATCTAACGGTTCCTCTTCCATGGCAAGCGTTTGCGGATCGAGCCTTGCACTAATGGATGCAGGCGTTCCCATCAAAAAGCCAGTTGCAGGAATCGCTATGGGTCTGATTAAAGGTCAAAACGACTTTACCATCCTCACCGACATTCAAGGTCTCGAGGATCACTTTGGCGATATGGACTTCAAAGTTGCCGGAACCAGAGACGGTATCACCGCTCTCCAGATGGATATCAAGGTAACGGGAGTCAGCAGAGAGATTCTCAAGGCGGCATTAGCACAGGCTAAAGAAGCCAGACTGTTCATCTTGGACAAAATGGCAGAAGTTATCGCCGAACCCAGACCGGAGCTTTCGCCATACGCACCGAGAATGGTTACCATGCAGATCGATCCCGACAAGATCCGCGATGTTATCGGTACAGGCGGAAAGACCATCCGTTCGATCATTGCTGAAACTGGAGTGGAAATCGACATTAAAGATGATGGTACTGTTTATATTGCTTCTGTAGACTTGGAAGCAGCGAACAAGGCCGTAAAGCGCATCACCGAGCTCACTAAAGAAGTGGAAGTCGGTGAAGTTTACGAAGGAACAGTAACAAGAATTGCCAAGTTCGGAGCTTTTGTAGAGATTCTACCAGGTAAAGAAGGTTTGATTCACATCTCCAAGCTCGCCAAAGAGCGGGTGGCAAACGTTGAAGACGTAGTCAAAGTTGGAGATGTAGTTCAGGTCAAAGTAATCGAAATCGATCAACAGGGTAGAATAAATCTCTCTAGAAGAGCCCTGTTAGAGCCAGAAAGCAAGTAAATAGTACGCTCCAGGGGCGAGATTACTCTCCCCCTTTTTTTGTTCACAATAGAGGTGGAGGGATCTATTGTGGAAATCGGTCTTAGATTGGGGAAGGTTACGGAAGTAGGCGGAGAGGGTGCCATTTTGAAGGTCAAAGTGGAGACCGATATCGGTGAGCGAGCCTCTCTGGTCTACACCAACCTTACAGGTCCCGTTGCAGTTGGCGATACAGTGGTGATCAACACCACCGCTGTGGACCTCAATCTCGGAAGTGGCGGAGCGGACTTCGTTTTGGTAAACTTAAACAACCTGCCAAGGGAAATCAAAGGTAAGGGACACATCATCAAGTTGCGCTATACTCCTCTGCAGCTAAAAGTCTATGCAGAAGAGGAAAAGCAAGAGATGCCCAAAGAAGTGTGCTGTCCTGTGATACTTGCAGAACTTCACAGCATGCTTCTTCCTGCTTGCTATGGCGTTTGGGCGAAAAACCCGAAGCTCACTGTGGGCTACATCATGACTGATGGAGGAGCCCTGCCTATCGATTACAGCGAGACGGTAAAAACCCTTAAAGGGAGCGGTTACAGGTTTATCACCTACACAGCAGGTCACGCTTTTGGCGGCGACCGGGAAGCGGTGAACATCTACAGCGCCCTCGCTTTGGCCTCAATGGAATGCGATGTGCTGATCGCAGGCATGGGACCTGGCGTTGTCGGTACAGGCAGTACCTACGGCACCACCGCCATAGAGGTGGGCACCGGGATTAACGCCGCAGCAAGCCTTGGAGGGCGGCCCATAGTCATTCCCAGAATTATGCAGTACGATAGAAGGGGTCGTCACCAAGGGCTCAGCCACCACACGCTTACATCGCTGAAGATCGCCCTTGCACCTGCTGAAGTAGTTTTTACCCACAAAAGGTGGGCAGATCTGGACCTTCGCCCTCACAAAGTGGTCTACTGGGGGTTCCCCCACATGGACTACGGAGCGTTTGCCCTCCGTACTATGGGCAGGGGCTACCCGGAAGAGGCAGAGTTCTTTCAAACTGCAGCAGCAGCTGGGAGCTATGCAGCTAGTATGCTTACCTGAGAAGGTGCTTGATATGGAGATTTACGCCGATCTACATGTACATATAGGAAGATCCAAAGGCGAAGCGGTGAAGATCACCGCATCCCGCGATCTAACGCTACAAAACGCATTGAACTACGCCAAAAAGGTTAAAGGGCTTGATGCTTTGGGCATTGTGGACTGCGGTAGCGAAGCGGTGCTTGCAGAGATCACAGAACTGATCGGTGCAGGAGTGCTTAAAGAGGCAGCCGGTGGAGGCTTAATCACAGACGACGGTCTTCTTCTGGTTTTAGGCTGGGAAGTGGAACTTGGGGACGTGCACTACCTGATTTACCTCCCGACAATTGAAGCTCTGACGGAACTAGCAAAAACCCTCTGGCCGAGAACCAAGAACCCCAGGCTTTCCACACAAAGGTTTGCCATTTCTCCTCAAGAACTGAGAAGCGTTGCAGAGAGTCTCGGAGGGCTTTTTTTCCCTGCCCATGCTTTCACTCCCCACAAGGGCTTCTACGGGAGACTAGTCGATTCGCTGTACGAAGTCTTCGACAGTCCTTTTGTCGCCATCGAGATGGGGCTTTCTAGCTCTACCGAGATGATTGCCGGGATCAGGGAACTAGATCCCACTACATTTGTGGCTAACTCCGATGCCCATTCGCTGCAGAAGATAGCGAGGGAGTTCAATCAATTGGAAGTAGAGTGTTTGAGTTTTGCAGGAATCAAAGAAGCATTGGAAAAAGAAAAAGTAATTGCCAACTACGGTCTCGACCCAAGACTAGGTAAGTACTTTGAGTCGGGCTGCCTGAGGTGCGGCATGCCGGGAGAAACTGGCTCTATTTGCAGCACTTGTGGTGGACCCATTGTAGCAGGCGTTCGTCCCCGCCTGGAAGAACTAGGTGGGTTTGGCGAAGGCCGGAATAGACCGCTATATGTGAAACAGATTCCCCTGGAGATGTTGCCCTACATCGGACCTAGGACTCTGGAAAAGCTTCAGGCGCTAGGAACCGAGATTGCAGTGCTCCACAAGCTGCCCATCGAGCAAATTGCCACAGCCACAAATCCTCAAGTGGCAGAGGTCATCAGCCAGGCAAGGCTCACTGGTGAGAAGAAGCTGAAAATCTCTTTTGGCAAAGCCGGCTACTACGGCAGAGTGGAGCTGTAGGTTTTCTCCCTAGTCTAAACTTCACCCCTCAAGCATAGGTTGTCTTGAGGTGATACTATGCGGTCTAAACTGGGAAAAAAAGCTTTCAGCACCGAAGTGCTCTGGCCTTACCTGCTGATTTCCATGATGCTCGTTCTGGGGCTGCTTTTCGGTGTCTTGGCAACGAGAGTAGTACACTCAGACCAGCGCATCCAGCTTAGAATGTATCTGGACAGCTACATCGGGTTCATCGGGAAGGAGAGAGGTCTGGACAAGGCCAGCTCCGCTCTGCTGAAAGAGGCGCTGAACTTGAATCTACTCAAGACCGCAGCGGTCATGGTTCTGGCATCTCTTTCGATAGTTGGCGTGCCCCTTATAGCAGTAATAGCTTTTCTTAGGGGTTTCATTTTGGGCTTTGGCGCAGGTTTTTTAATCCAGGAGCTCCACCTCAAAGGTGGACTGATCTTTCTTGCAGGGCTTCTTCCGCAGAACCTGTTCATCTTCCCTGGCCTTGTGATCTTGGGGGGAGCGTCGGTGGTTTTTTCTGCTGCGATCTGCAGCACTCTCTTTGGCAGGAAGAAGCGATCCCTAATGCAGGAAGTGCAGGAGTACTTTACTAAAACCGCCGTTGGAGTTCTGGTTATTCTCTTGGGTTGCTTTATGGAAGCGTTCATTACACCGGGATTTCTCAAGCTTTTGGTCTAATATTAGGTAGGTGGTAGACATGTGGGAAGGGGCAATCTCCGAATACCTTAATTACCTGCTTGTTGAGAGGGGTATGGCCGAAAACACCATCACCAGCTACAGGAAGGACCTGCAGCAGTTTGCCAAGATCATGAAGGAAGCGGGCATCGCCGATCCCCTTCGAGTTTCGGAGGACGACCTCTACTTGTACCTTGCGGTGCTGTGGAAAAAGATGGTCACATCAACAGTTGCTAGAAAAGTCGCCTGCATCAGGGGCTTCTTTGAATATTTTCGAGGAAATGGTAAAATCAAAGTTAATCCAGCTAAGAATTTGGAAGGGATCAAAAGGCGCCAACACCTTCCAGAGTTTTTAAGTGAGGAAGAAGTGGACAGGCTTCTGTCTATTCCAGGAGGGGACGTGTTGGGCATCAGGGACAAAGCTATGCTGGAGCTGATGTACGCCACCGGTATGAGGGTGAGCGAGCTTCTCAGCTTGAACATCGGTGATATTGAGTTCGAAGCTGGGTATGTAAGAACTAGGGGAAAGGGAGACAAAGAGCGGATCATTCCTCTAGGCGAAGTGGCCAATGAAGCGCTGCAGAACTACCTCAGGGTCAGCAGGCCGAGGCTCCTAAAAACTCCTACAGACGCTTTTTTTGTGAATGCCAGAGGCGACAGGCTGACCAGGCAGGGTTTTTGGAAGATCCTGAAAAGCTACACAGAACAAGCTGGAATCAAGAAAAAAATCAGCCCTCATTCGCTGCGGCATTCGTTTGCCACCCATCTTTTGAAAAACGGGGCAGACCTCCGCACGGTGCAGGAGCTTTTGGGACATGCCGACATTGCGACCACGCAGATTTACACCCACCTCAGTCAGTCCAGGCTGCGTCAGGTCTACGTCGAGACTCATCCCAGAGGGAAAAAGCGGAACTTGCACTAGCTGTTGCAGATAACTTGAAGCAAGACCGATTTTGCAGAAAGGCAGGTTGAACATGGGCAGATTCATCGTTTGGGTTTTAGACAGCGTGGGCATCGGAGAGATGCCGGACAGCTATTTGTACAACGACCAGGGAAGCGCTACTCTGCAGAACATCGCTAGAGAACGCGGGGGACTGTATCTGCCGAATTTGGAGCGCCTAGGTTTGGGCCTCATCGAAGACATTTTTGGAGTGGGAAGGCCTGGAGATCCCCAGGCTGCATACGGCAAAATGGCCGAGCAATCCAAAGGTAAGGACACGACCACCGGCCACTGGGAGATAGCGGGCTTGCATCTGGAAATGCCGTTTCCGACTTACCCGAACGGCTTCCCTGAAGAAGTGATTTCCCGGTTCGAAAAAGAGGCCGGTGTTAAAGTGCTTGGCAACTACCCCGCATCGGGAACGGTGATCATTGAGGAACTTGGCGACGAGCATATGCGGACTCAAAGGCCAATAGTCTACACCTCAGCCGATTCGGTTTTTCAGATAGCAGCACACATTGATGTCATTCCCTTAGAGAGGCTGTATGAGCTCTGCGAGATTGCCAGGGGCATTCTAGTTGGCGAGCACGGTGTTGCCAGAGTCATCGCCAGGCCTTTTGCAGGTGAACCCGGTAGTTTCTACAGGACCAAAGACCGCAGGGACTACTCCCTGCCGCCAACAGGAGAGACCATCCTCGACGTGCTGGTTGCAAGTGGAGTGCCGGTTACAGCCATAGGTAAGATCTCCGACATCTTTACCGGAAGGGGAATATCAACGTCCCTTTCAGCAAAATCCAACAACGAGACTATGAGCCAGCTGCTTTTTGCTTTGGACACCGTAGAAGAAGGTTTGATCTTTGCTAACTCTGTGGACTTTGACATGGTCTACGGACACAGAAATGATGTGGAAGGGTATGCTAAGGCTCTAGAAGAAACAGACCGCTACATTCCCGATGTTTTAAGGAAACTCAGGATCGACGATATCCTGGTGATCACTGCAGACCACGGATGCGATCCAACAACTCAGAGCACAGATCACTCCAGAGAATACGTTCCCCTTTTGGTGTACGGGATCAAGCCGCGGAACCTGGGGATCAGAGAGACCTTTGCAGACGTTGCCCAGTCTATCGCTGAGTACTTTGGCGTCTCCTACCCCAGAGGTAAGAGCTTCCTTGGGGAGTAGTTTTAAGGTTTGAAGCAGAAAAGAGGCGAGCAGCATTTATTGATGCTGCAAGCCTCTTTTTTGATCGCTACTTAATGCCGTCACCTCAGGCCAAAAGGAGTGATCTAGTAGTGAAGACGAAGGAGCCAGCAAGAAACTCATACACATAGAGCACATTTAGAGGTTGCAGACCGAACGAGGGAATCAGGAAGTGCTCTGCAAAAGTGGGAGGAAGTTGTATCGTGCGGTAGGAGTCCGTTCAACCGGTCTCGGAAAACCACCCTGCAGAGCGTAATTGGTTTTATTGTTGCGAGTATATCAACAAATTCCGAATTTTCGGCGATCATTAGAAGGGACACTGTAATCAATATAGAACTATCAAAAAAATGGGATCGGGGGTGAGTTTTGGTTGTTGGCATAGTAGTGGGCAGCAGAAGGTTAGAAGCATATTATTGCGTACGATGGTTAAGGGTCTCGCTTGATGTTGACAGAGTTACATTTGAAACATCAATTTTGGATTTGCCCGTAGAATTAGAATACAGCTTTTATGAACGTGAACTGTTCTATGTGAAGTACAGGTTCTACAGAGGTTTAATAACTTCACAGACACACAGTGAAGTAGCGTTTTCAGCCCTCTCGTATCAACTTTCTAAGAAGTACGGATCTCCAACTGATGTTGGTGATGGAATTGTTCAGTTTAAACAAGGCGATTTACTTGTCGTGTTGGAGAAGTTACCGTCATCTTCGAAGTTGGAAATCTCTTATATTATCCTACCTGTAGTGGAAAGGATTATAGACACGAAGTTTCACGAATTGGTACTTGAGTTGTTCGGCACAACTTTAGTTGAAGTAGATGATGTGTTTTAGGATTCTTTTTGCTCTAGCAACGTGTTTCTGTGTTGTAGTTTAATAAAACGTCCATAAACGGTTGATCTATCAACGTTTATGGACGTTTTCCATCCGATTGGAAGCAAAAAGGTTTCTATATGCTTTGGGCGTGAGAGTACTACGCCCAGTTTTGTTACATGCGGATGTCCGAGTTTTTCAGAGACTTGACATCACAACCCGCGTTCTTGCCTCAGTTGATGTGGCTGGTGTAAGCTATGACCTGGTTTTTTGCCCACTTGACCGGTAGCATCATTCTACTGCTTGCGTTTGAGTCTCGGGTTTTAGATAAGAAGGAAAGCTTTTTCCGGATCTGCCACGTGCTGGGAGCCGTAAAGTTCGGCGTAGACGCCACTGGTCTTTAGGAGCTCCGCATGAGTTCCTTGTTCCACGATCTTGCCTTCTTCAAGAACTACGATGGAGTCTGCGTCTTTCACCGTGGAAAGCCTGTGGGCGATGAGGAAGACGGTTCTGCCTTCACTGAGCTTTTTGAGCGAGTCCTGAATGCGGTACTCGGTGACATTATCCAGGGCAGATGTTGCTTCATCGAGAATCAGTATGGGCGGGTTTTTCAGGAACAAACGAGCGATAGCGATCCGCTGCTTCTGCCCGCCGGAAAGCTTAATGCCCCGCTCTCCAACGTAGGTATCGTAGCCATTGGGCAAGCTAGAGATGAAGTCGTGGATCTCCGCCTTCTTCGCTGCCTCCACAATCTCTTTTTCTGTGGCATCGGGCCTGCCGTAGAGGATATTGTCCCGAATGGTTCCCGCAAAGAGGAAGACATCCTGTTGGACCAGACCTACGGTCTGCCGGAGGGATGAGAGCTTAATATCCCTCAGGTCGATGCCGTCGATTTTAATGCTGCCATCCTGCGGTTGGTAGAACCGAAGCAATAGATGGCAGAGGGTGGTTTTACCTCCTCCTGAAGGCCCTACAAGAGCGATGGTCTTGCCAGGCTCCACTTCCAGGGAGATATCTCTCAGGACTTCAGCGTGGCCTGTGTAGCTGAAGGACACGTTTTCAAAGGTTACCCTGCCTTTTACGTTTGTGAGATTAACTGCATTCTCGCCGTCAACGATCTTGGGTTTCGTTTCCATGAGCTCTGCGAACCGCTTGAAGCCGGCCATACCCTGTTCGTACTGCTGGGCGAAGTTGGTCAGCTTGCGGATGGGCTGAATGAACATGGAAACAAAGAGAATGTAGGCGGTAAGGTCGGCCAGATCGATTTTGCCGAGGTACGTCAAGTAACCGCCGAACACCAGGACCGCTCCGTTTAAGAGATTGGTCATGAAGTTGAGCCCCGAATAGAACACCGCCATGTGGTGGTAGGCCCCTTCCCGCGACTGGCGGTAGGAGTGGTTTGCCTTATTGAAGCGTTCGAACTCGTAGTCTTCATTGGCAAAGCTTTTTGCCACTCTGATTCCGCTAATGCTGTTTTCGATATCCGAGTTGATGACCGCAGTTTGCTCTTTGATACTAGAAAAGGCCCTTGCCATCTTTTTCCTGGTTTTGATGGCGAAAAAGATCATCAGCGGTACGAATGCGACGATCAACAGAGTCAGTGGAACGTTGATTCTCATGAGGTAGATGGTGGCACCGACCAGCATTACAGCTGAGATCAGCAGATCCTCCGGACCGTGGTGGGCCAGTTCGCTCACCTCGTGGAGGTCGTTCATGATCCTGGACATCAAGCTTCCGGTGCGGTTGTTGTCGAAAAATTCCACGTCCAGGCTCTGCATGTGGGTGAAGAGATCCTGGCGCATTCTGGTTTCAATGCGCATGCCCGCAACGTGACCGTAGTTGTCAACGATGTAGTGCAGAATAAGTACGACAAAATACATTAGGAGCAGGACTAAACCGTACCTGAAGATGCTGGCGACATCCAGAGCTGGAATGAAGTCTTTCATCATTTTCCTGGTGATCATGGGAAAGAGCAGGTCGAGCACTGCAATCCCAGATGCAGCGAAGATGTCAAGCAAGGTGAGCGGAAGCTCGTACTTGTAGTAACTGATAAAGCGTTTAATGAGTCTCATGCGGCGGACTTCCTTTCTTGCATCTTGATAGTTCGATCTAGGTCAAAAAAAACGGTGCAGGCCAAACCCACACCATTGAACGGCATGGCGCTCTGTTTAGATTACTCTTCTTCATCGGTTGTGTTTAGTCCTTGCGACTGCGCACGATGAAGGAAAGGTCTTCTTTTCGTTTAGATGGAAAAGACTCTACTACCTGCCTTGAGACCTGTGGTATGATGCAGATAGAAGGTGTAAAAAAGGAGCCTCTAGCTTGACGCATGTCTTTTCAAGGCAGCTTGCCCATTGGAAAGCAGGCGAAGAACTTGTAGGGGGGACAAGTCCCGTGCTTTGCAGAGGAGGCTCTGCATACGGCGATCATTTTTGCAAAATATGACGCGAGTAGGGGATTGAGGATGAAAATAGGGATTTTCAGCGATACTTACTATCCGCAGATTAACGGAGTTGCAACTAGCGTTCTTTTGCTCAAGGAGTATCTAGAGAAAAAGGGGCATGAAGTGTACGTCTTTACAACAACCGATCCGAAGGCTCCTGTGCATGAAGAGCGGGTGGCGCGCTATCCCAGCATTCCGTTTTCCAACACAGGAAGACGCATTGCAGCAGTGCTGTATCCCGCCATCGAGAGGGCTTTTAAGCGCAACGATTTCGATATTATCCATACTCACACTGAGTTTTCCATCGGCATTTTAGGACGGAGGTTGGCGAGGTCTCTGGAGATACCTCACGTACATACCATGCACACCATCTACGAGGATTACACCCACTACATTGCCAGGTGGAAAGTTCTCACTCCGGTAAACCGGGCTTTGGCGCGGAAGTATACCGCGTCGTTCTGCAATTCTGCAGACAGAGTTATTGTGCCTACAGAAAAAACCAAAGAGCTCTTGCTGAGCTACGGTGTTTCTCGGAAGATAGAGGTCATTCCAACGGGTTTAAGGTTGGAAAGGTTTGCAAAGTCTGCGTGGAAGCCGGAGGAAGTAGAAAAAGCCCGAGAAGGACTGGGCCTTGGGAAAAACGATATGGCCGTGATCTACATTGGCAGAGTCTCCAAAGAAAAGAACTTGGATGAGATCGTCAGCGCTATGGCTGCTTACCTGCCGTTCCACCAGGATGTGAAGCTGGTGTTGGTAGGCGACGGACCAGAGCGCAAAAAACTGGAATCCCTTGCTGGGGAACTGGGCATTTTGAACCAGGTGATCTTTGCCGGGGAGCGTCCCTGGGAGGAGATCGGCCTCTACTACAACGTTGGAGACGTTTTCGTCAGCGCATCCACCAGCGAAACCCAGGGACTGACTTATATCGAGGCCTTGGCTGCTGGACTGCCTTTGGTAGTGCGGGAAGACCCATGCCTGCGGAATGTAGTACAGGACGGCGTAAACGGCTACACGTTCAAAGACAGAAATGAGTTTATCTCCCGCTTGGACAGCGTCCTTAAGGATCCGGAGCACAGAAAGAAGCTGTCTCTAGAAGCGGAGAAGTCTGCAAAGAAGTTTTCAGTTGAGCATTTCGGCGAAACCGTTCTCGGTCTGTACTCAGCTCTCCTTTCAGAGCGCAGCCAAGCTGGGGAAGAAACTGTGAGAGTGGATTGAAAAGCACCATTTAGGGGTAAGAGCTTTTCAAGTCCACAAAAGCAAATGGGAGGTGCTGCGCATGGAGATCAAGAAGGGAACCAATAGGTTTTATATAGGCGACTCTGAGAACGCTGCCATAGCCGAGATTACATTTGTCCCTAAAGGAGCTTCGGTCATTGAGGTGGACCACACCTGGGTGTCGCCGGAGCTAAGAGGGCAGGGTATTGCAAAGCTTCTCGTGGACAGAGTTGTCAGCTGGGCAAGGGAAGAAAACTTGAAGATCATTCCGGTGTGCCCGTATGTAAAAACCCAGATGGAAAGAAACCAGGAGTATCACGACCTGCTTTTTGGTGAGTGATGCGTCCTGAGTTGGAAACCATTAGGGCATTCTGCTGAAAACTTAGGCAGAATGCCCTTTTTTGTAACATCTTTCCCGCAAGGTGCCTCGAGCAGAGCTCCGCATGTACGCCTGTGAAGCGTGGATGCCGATTGCAAACATACGACAAGCTGAAGATGCATAAGATTAATCGCTAAGATTTGCAAGGGAGGCTTGACTTGCATGCTCAAGTTCAGGATAGGGCCGAGCTGCCTTCTCATATGGCTGATGATTCTCTGCGTATCGGGATTGGCTCTTGCTCAGCCGGTGGTCACCGCACCTAGTGCCATACTCATCGAGGCCAACGGAGGGCAGGTGCTTTGGGAAAAAAACGGCGATGATAGAAGGCACATGGCAAGCATCACCAAGATCATGACCATGCTGTTGATCCTGGAAGCGATGGAAAACGGTCAGTTCGGTCTGGACGACATGGTGACCGTAAGTGAAAACGCCAAGCGCCAAGGAGGATCGCAGATTTGGCTTGAGGTCGGGGAAGTGATGAGCGTAAAAGATCTCTTGTACTCTGTGGCTGTAGGTTCTGCCAACGACTCTGCAGTGGCTCTGGCAGAGTTCCACAGCGGATCGGAGGCCGCTTTTGTGGAGAAGATGAACGCTAAAGCGGCAGAACTCGGGCTGACCAATACCCATTTTGTCAACAGCAATGGACTGCCTGAAAGCAGCCACAGGGCCATTGACGGAGATCATTACTCCAGTGCCAGAGATATCGCAAAACTCACCGTTGAAGCTTATAAGTATCCTCTTTTTGCCGAGATGGTGTCAACGTACGAGTACACAGTTAGGCCAGGACAAAAGGGAGAAGTGGTTCTCTACAACTACAACAAGATGTTTCTCAGGGGTTACCCCGGAGCCGATGGCGTGAAAACCGGCATGATTGAAGCTGCTGGTTACTGCTTGAGTGGTTCTGCGGTGCGAGACGGCCTCAGGCTCATCGCCGCCGTCCTAGGAGCCAAATCAAACAACGATCGCTATCGGGATATGGTAAGCATCCTGGATTACGGCTACAACAACTACAAGTCCCTGGTTCTGGCAAATGCCAAGGAACAGATAGCCGAGATCAAAGTCAGCCACGGACGGCGCGAGGTCTTGGAGCTCTTGGCAAAGCAGGACTTGAGGGTAACGGTGAAAAAAGTCGGGGACGAGACGCCAACCCTGGACGTTCATGTTCCTGAGGTGGTGAAAGCTCCGATCACAGAGGGTGAAAGCCTTGGAGTAATCTACGCCAAGCTCGGTGGTGAAGTTGTTGGCGAAGTGGAACTGGTTGCCGCAAGGGGCATCGAGAAAGCCGGCCTCGTCCTGGAAATATCGAGAAGTTTTTTGCAACTTTTGGGAATTAATAAATTATAAGGAAGGAAAAATCACCCCCTGGAAAGAAAGTTTGTCTCAAGTAGCCCAGGGGGTGATTTTATGCCTGTTAGTGTTAGAAAGATCGGTACGATGTTGGTTGCAGAGGTGGTTGGGGATCTGGACATGGTTACCGGTGCCCAGCTCAAAGAGGCAGCAGATCAGATGTGGGAGCACTACGAGACGCTGAGTGTTTTTGTGCTGGACTTGAGCAAAGTGGGTTTTAACGACAGCTCGGGCCTCGGTGCTATTTTAGGCCGGTACAAGAAGGTGAACGCCAGAAGTGGTACAATGATTATTGTAGGCGCCCAAGGCAGCGTTAGGGAGGACTTGGAGATCTCAGGAATCTCCAAACTCTGCTTGTTTAAAGAGAGCCTCAAAGAGGTGGCTCCAGCGCAGGAGTAGCCTGCCCTGCCTTTTGATTATTGCGAGGGGAGGACGGCACTGTCTAAGCGTGCCAAATGTCTATGACACAGAAGAATGAAGTTCATTTTCAGTTCCCGAGTTTGCCTGTGAATATCGCTTTTGCCCGATCCACGGTAGCGGCATTTGCCGTCCAGATCGAGCAGTTTACAGAGGCCGAATACAACGAAATCCGCAAAGCCGTGTCCGAGGCAGTCTCGAACTGTGTTCAGCATGCATACCCCGATTCGGTGGGAACGGTTAGTATCAGCGTGTATATCGAAGGCGACCTTTTGACAATAGTTATTGAAGACCAAGGCGTTGGCATTGAAAATGTCGAATTGGCTAAGACAACCGAGTTTACAACAAAACCTGATGAGAATCTTGGCTGGGGTTTTAACTTCATGGAAGCCTGTATGGATGAGATCTCTGTGGAATCTTATCCGGGAAAAGGCACAAAACTAACTATGAAAAAGAGACCGCATGCAAACGATGCCCAATGATATCGAACTACTCCGCCAAGCGAAAGCAGGTAGCAAAGAAGCGAGAGATAGATTCCTGGAAAACAACACGGCACTAGTGGTACATGTGGCCAAGAGGTTTTCTGCAGGCGAATACGAGGATCTGGTACAAGCCGGGTTTGTTGGGCTCATTAAAGCACTTGACAGCTTCGATCCTGGTTTTGGCACTGCGTTTTCCACATACGCAGTACCCTACATTATGGGAGAGATGAAAGAGTGCCTGCGCAAGCAGAAACAGGTGAGTCTGGGCAGAAAAGCCCGGGAACTGTACCTGCGGTATAAAGAGATCAGCGAGACCATCTACCAACAAGAAGGCCGGGAACCGAGCCTCGTTCGAGTTGCAGGAGTTTTAGGCGTAGATCCACAGGAGTTGATCTATGCCCTAGAGGTTGCCAGGACGCCGAAGTCGCTTGATGAACCGATTGATGAAGATAACAAGGTGTTGCTTCAAGACGTGCTAGTCAAAGTCGAAGAGCACAAGGAGACCAAAATGCTAATCGATGAGCTGCTGCAAAACCTCGACGAACGCAGCCGCTACATCGTTATGCAGCGGTTTTTTGCGGAGAAGACTCAGGTGGAATTAGCTGCGGAACTGCAGCTTTCCCAAGCTCAAATCTGCAGAATTGAGAAAAAAGCTCTAAATCTACTACGAAACAGTTTAGGAGACGATTAAGTTGATCGATCTGCATCTTCATACCACATTTTCCGACGGTACATTCACACCTACAGAGCTCGTGAAAACTGCAGCAGCAGGTTTTTCAGCTATCAGTGTTACCGATCACGATACGGTAGCAGGGGTACCCGAGGCGCTGGAGGCCAAGGCGGCTTTAGGCACAGAGCTTATGGTGATTCCCGGTGTGGAACTCAGCTGCGAGTACTTGGATCGGGAGGTCCACATTCTCGGTTACGGAGTTGATGTGAAGAATCAAACCCTGCTGGATGTTCTGCAGGAACTCGAAAACGAGCGTATTGAGAGGATTCATCTAACTGTGGACAAGCTTACACGATTTGGTCTGCCTCTCAAGTTTGAAGATCTGCCCATTACCGGCCTTCCCGGAAGGGCCCACGTGGCAAGAGCTATGGTGGCTAAGGGTTACGCCGTTTCGGTTTCCGATGCCTTCAGCCGGTATCTCAATCCGGAAAAACCGGGGTATGTTGCCAGAAATAAACTCCTGCCCAAAGACGCTGTGGAGCTGATTCATCAGGCGGGAGGTGTAGCGGTGCTGGCCCATCCTGCCCTAGTGAAGATGGAACTAACAGACAGCCTCCTGAAGGACGTTCCCGTCGATGGAATTGAGGTTTTCCATTCAGCTCACCTGCCGGAGCAGACCCTAGAGTATGAGAAGTTTGCTCTATCTAGAGGGTTGATTATCACTGGAGGCTCCGATTGCCACGGGCCCAAGGGCAAAGACAGTTTGCTCATGGGAACCATTGATCTTCCCGAGCACTATTTTAAACAGCTACTGCGGGCTATGGATGGAATTGCCTAAAGGTAAGGGGCGGACTTATAGAGAAAACCTCCATGACAGTTGACCGGACCTTTGTTGTTGTGGAGGGAACAGTAAAGATGGCAAAAGATTGCATACGTCTGAGACGCCCCACAGAAGACGATGTAGAAAAGTTTTTGGCCTGGAGCCACGATGAAGAATTGGGAGATCTCACCGGTTGGGAGTATCCCGATGAGGAAGAGAAAATCAGGGACTGGTTGTTTAACAAAACCCATAATCGCGACAGACGTTTTCTGGTTATCGAATACAATGCACATCCTATCGGCGATATCGAGCTCTGCAATATAGCTTGGAGAAGCGGACATGCAGAGCTGAAAGTCTGTATAGCCGAAAAGCAGTACTGGAACAAAGGTCTCGGAACCAGAGCGATTAACATGGTTTTGGAGGAAGCCTTTGAGCATTTAGGGCTGGAAGAAGTTTATCTACGGGTTTACGGAAAAAACCAGAGAGCAGTCCGTGCTTACGGGAAAGTTGGCTTTACCATCAAGGGTTTTTTGCGCAGAAAGGATCCCGATTGGCAGGAGATTTGGCTGATGTCGCTGACAAAAGCGCGCTTCCGAGAGATGAAGAGGCAGGCCAGCGCTTAGACTCCTCAGGGGATTGGAACTTATGGTTTTGGACAGGAAACATAATACATCTAGGATTTACCTGGCGTTTAAACGGACTGAGGTTTAAGCGCCACCTTTTGCAAAAGGCAGAGGAATAAATTGGAATTGAAGTAACGTTTTTCGATGAACGAACACAAATTAGGATGGTACTGTAAGACGCAGCTACCTGTCCTTTGCGATCGGAGGAAAGGTCATGCTCAAGAAAACACTATTGGTTGTACTGCTTCTGGCGTTAGGAACTCAAGTCGGGATGTACTTTGCTGGAGCGCCAGAGGCACCAGAGGTAGCGGAGAGCATTCAGGAGGTGGCCTCGACAGAAGGAGACGTAGAAGTTGGTGAAGGTGTCGTGATTGATGTGGAAGACAGTACTACCATCTTGCTTCTGCCCCTTGACAGCAGACCGGCAAACACCTACTCGCCGGAGATGGTGGCAAAAGCTTCGGGTTTGGATCTTGTGATGCCGGATTCCGAAATGCTGGACTACTACAGGAAACCTGGAGATATAGAAAAGTATCCCGCTTGGCTTTTAGAAAGTGAAGCAGACTACTACATCGTCTCCATTTCCCAGCTCTGCTACGGTGGCCTGGTGGCATCGCGAACAGGAGATGTGCCTCTGGAGATAGCCAAGGCCAACCTGGAGTCTCTAAGAACCCTCAAAGAGAAGATCGGAGACAAACCGATCTACGCTTTTGATACCATCCAGCGGCTTGCCATCACAACCAGCGACGCTCGTTCGTCCCAGTACTACAGTGCTACACATGAGTGGGCGATTCTCAAGGACGAGGTGGAAAATCTCGGTCAGACGGACAAACAGGCTAAGCTGGACCAGTTGGAGAGCTTCATTCCCGAAGACATCAGGAACGACTACCTAGCAGCCAGAGCGAGAAACCACGTGATTAACAGCCTGGCCATCGACCTTGTTCAAGAGGGAGTTATTGACTACCTCATTCTCGCCCAGGACGATGCTTCGCTGACAGGCCTGCACCGCGCTGAACGGGAAGTGCTCAAGGCAAAGGTAGACGAGCTCGGGCTTGAGGATAAAGTAATGATCTTTCCCGGAGCAGACGAGGTGGGTGTGATATTGGTCAGCAGAGCAGTGACCCACCACTACGGTTTGGAGCCCACGTTCAAGGTGTTTTACTCAGGAATTGAGGGTTCCCGCTGGGTCGCCCCTTTTGAAGACGTCAACTTTGCTGCAAACATCGCAAGGCACTTAGAGGCTGTAGGTGCCCGAATCGCTGAAAACGGACTTATTGATTTGTTTGTTGTAACTCCAGGAGGAAACGACAGCTTTTCTGCCGGAAAGGTTAAAGACCTGATGGAGCAGGGCAGGAGAGTTGTCATCTGCGATGTGGTCGTCACCAATTCCGCTCACCCAGGGTTTTTTGAAGCCATGACCGATCAGGTGGAAGTGGCCAAGCTTACAGGGTTTGCCGGTTGGAATACTGCCGGAAACACGCTGGGACTGGCCATAGGACAGGCGGTCTCCTCTCTGGCTAGGGACAAGCTGGAAGGAGAAGAGCTGGAAAATGCAACTAAAGCCCACTTTGAGTACCTCCTTCACCGCCTGGCAAAAGACTACTTTTACAAAGTCCAAGTGCAGGGAGAAATCGAGAGGTTTACCAGAAGCAACGGTATCGACACCATCAACATCCCCGAAAACCTCTTCGGGTTTGTCCAGGAGGAACTGGGATTTTTGCTCAGACCCCGCTTAAACGACTTTTACAGAAAGCATTTTGCCGGCAGAAGTGTGGGAGACTACCGACTCGGTGATGCTGTCGATTGGGATATCAAACTGGCATGGCCGAGGTTTTTCGAGATTCAGATAATACCGGAGATCAGTTTAGCAATCGTTAGAGAGGAGTGAGGCTATGAAAAAATACCTACTAGTTTTTGTTCTCTTCGCAATAGTTATGACCAGTTCAGCCTTTGCAGCGTTACCTCCAACAGACGTGCAAAAAACCCACTGGGCATATGAAAGCATTATGAAGATTTTGGATAGTGGCTTGATGGAAGGCTATCCAGACGGATCGTTTCGCGGGCAGCAGACCATAGACAGGTATGAGATGGCGGTGTTTGTGGCAAGGCTTTTGGACGTGCTTGCCGGCATTCAAGCCGATTACGAGCAAAAGGTTGGCGGCATAGAGGGTAGAGTTGCAGAACTCGAGAAAAGACCGTCTGCAGTCCAGTCGGACAACCAGATGATCAAGGAAATTTTGGGCTTGATTATGGAACTTGAGGCGGAATTCGAGAATGATCTTTTAGAGATCAACAACCGCTACTACGATCTTCAGCTGGACTACGGAATGTTAGAAGATGCCCTGCAGAGCCTCGAGTCTACACAGACCAGTCTCTCTCGGCGTCTGGACGTCTATCAGGTGCAGATTGATAGCCTGAACCAGAAGTATGCCGACGTGACCAGCACCAGAGATGAAGTGGATGCGCTGCGTAAAGAGGTTACCGAACTGAATCAGCAGCTCGAAGATCAATCCAAGACCATCAGAAGCTTGTTTATTGCTATCGGAGTTATGGGTGCAGTGGTACTCCTTGTAAGCTTGAACTAAGAAGTCTCAGGATACAAAGAAGGCTCCGCAGTCGGGCCGGAAGGCCGCCGGAGTCTTCTTTTGCGTTCGAAAGAAAACGGGCTCGGAGAGAAACACCTGCAGGCACTAGAAACACCCGATTTTTTTCCTCTTTTGCGTAACTGCGACGGTCTAAATGAGTCTGAATAAGCATCAGGGTTTTTTCGGTAGGCAAAAGATCTGGCTCTTTCGGGTTGGGATCTTTGTGGCCTTTCTTCTTATGTTCGCTGACTGGAAGAATCGCCGGTAGCAGCTTTGTAAACATTAAAGCAAAAGGCCCGGCCGAACAGAACTTGTAATGGACAGCAGTTTTCCCTCGTAGCTGCAAGAGGACCTCTCGGGGTAGCTTGACTGGTGGAGGAATTTTAACGCCGTGAATGTGAAAAGATTCTAACGGTTCCTTTAGCTGGCGTACAAGGAAAACACTGCGGCTTTGTCGAAAGCAGTCATGAGAATTGACAGCTGCTGTAGCAGTACTCTAGACCGGAATCGCAAGACGAAGATAAACAGCTCTCAAGGAGGTGGCAAGCCTGCTTTTTGGCAGGCGGATTATGCTTGAACTATTAGCTAAAGGTGGATGGGTAATGTATGTGCTATTGGCGTGTTCTGTAGTAGCACTGGCCATTGCCCTAGAACGTCTCTACAATCTACTTCGCGCACAAAACGATGCGGACAAACTCATTGGTGCAGTAAAACGCCATCTTAACCAGGGCAGATTTCTCGAAGCTTTGAAGTTTGCCAAGCAGGAAAGAGGTCCGATTGCTGCTGTTTTAGCTGCGGGCATTCAGAACTACGGACGGGACCTCAATGAAGTTGAGCGCAATATGAATCTTGTTGCAGAACAAGAACTCTATAGAATGAGAAAAAGACTGCCAGCTCTGCAGATTATTGCAACAATTTCGCCGCTGCTCGGCCTTTTAGGTACAGTTACCGGCGAGATCAAGGTTTTTAACGTTTTAGGACAGCTCCAGGGCGTTTCCGACCCTGTTGCCATGAGCTCTGGTATTGCCGAAGCTCTTCTGACTACAGCCTACGGTTTAATTATCGCTATTCCCGTTTCGGTGATATACTCATATCTGGACTCTTTAGTAGTTAAGAACGTGACCAGTATGAACAGGGCTATGGCCGAGATTCTCGATATCTTCGCCAACCTGAAGGTTGAAACGTCGGAAAAGGAAACGAGTGATATAGCTTGATTAAGTACGAAACCAATAAGCCGAAGATCGATCTGACTCCTCTGATCGATATCATGCTGTCTCTGATTCTATTTTTCGTCATTTTTACCAGCTTCAGGGTATACGAAGCTGCCATCAACCTTCAGCTCCCCAAAGCTTCTACTGGTGAAGGTGCGCTGAAAAGCTCGCTGGTTATCAGCGTCGATCAAAACGGCGACATGTACCTAGGTGACAACCGCCTAAGCGAAGAGCAGATCCTGGCTTCCGTTAAGACCAGGCTTGCCGACAATCCTCAAGAAGTAATCATTATTAGGGCACATGAAGATATACCTTACATGTACGTAATCAAAGCAATGGACATTGTACAGGCCGGAGGCGGTTACAACATCTCCTTGGCTGTCGAAACAAAACAATGACAAAAGGAGTGGGCTTAAATGCAAGCACATAATGACAATAAGGCCCTCTCTGTCTTTTTCGTTATTTCCTTGGCGTTACACATTTTTCTGGTTTTAGTAATTAACGCCGAAGCGTTCGAGGCAATGTTTGCAGGTGTAGGAAACAGCACCGGACAGATGATCGTTCGAGTACGCCTGGAGGGTCCCGATAAACCTGCAAACAAAGGCGGAGAAAAGACAACTGAAGTATCTCAGCCTGAGAAAAAGGCTACGGGAAATGTGGAGAATAAGGAGACGCAACCAACCAACAAGGTGGTGGTGGAGCCAGTTGAAAAAGCCCAGACGAATCCTCCTACCACTCAAACCACAGCTACAAAGCCGCCTCAAACGACCCAGCAGACAACTACACCTGCACCGCAGAAAGTCGAACCTCCTACTCCTAAGCCGGATCCAGAAACGGTGCAGCTGCCAAAGCAAGAAGTGCCTCCTGCGATCGAAGTTGTTACAAGCCAAACCAGTACCTTTGAAGTGGATTTGAGCGATATGACGCAGGAAGCTAAGGGTGAAGCTGCTCCAGAGGTTGAGGAAACCATCCAGGGCGACGCCATCGAGAAGACCGGTTCTCCGGACGGCAACAGCGATAAGTACGTTCCACCGAAAGGCGACGACTACATCACTAGAGCCGGCGGTACCGGAGGCTGGACCACAAAGAACATCGAAAGCCTTGAATACACAGGCGAACTAGAGATGATCTTTGAGGTAGACAGAGAGGGTAAGCTCACAGTGGTTCTGGTTCGAGGTATGGGTGAAGAACGCTTCAACAGAGAACTGGTTAGTCTTGCAGAGCGGTCGTGGAAAGGGCGCTTTGACGCAGAAGCTAGAGCTCTATTCCCCAACGGCTACAAGGTGCCGGTAATTGTTGTGTTTGAAAAAGGCGTAGGTACCCACAAGTTTGGTGAAGTTCAACCGCTAGAGTAGAGGAGGTAAGAGATGTGGAAAAATCAATCGCAATCTTGCTATGTCTGATCCTCATTGTTCTACCACAGGCTTTTGCAGATGAAAAACCTCTTGCCTTCGGTCAAGGTGACGGGGTACTCAAAGTAAGTAATGATTTCATTGAAATTGCGGTCAACGCCAGCGACGATGGCACGGGCCGATTTGCAGTTCTGACAACCGGTGGCGATCCGGAAAGAATCGATGATGACGATAACTTCCTGATCTACGGTTTGGGCAAACCGGTTACATCATACAGCACCATCCGTATCGGTGGTCTTGACTACGTTTTCGGAGGAAAAACCACTAAGAGGGCGGGATTCAGCGGTGAATACGGCACGCTGGTCACGGCCCCAGTGCACAGAGATGATGGAATATATACGGCCTACAGGTACGGCGACATTTTGGTTGAACAGATTCTTTCAATCACTACATCAACCACAACAGGTCAGCCCGACACTGCGGCCATCAGTTACGTGGTGACGAACCAAGGTACGTCGCCAAAGAATGTGGGTCTCCGCGTGGTTCTAGACACCATGCTTGGCAACAACGACGGTGCCCCCTTTAGAGTGCGGGATATGGCAGTTGTTGGCGATACCATGTTCTCAGGTGACGATATCCCTTCGTTTATACAGGCTTTCGACGACCTGATCAGGCCTGCAGTTATGGCTCAAGCTAACCTTGCTGGACCTGAGGTCACAAAGCCCAGTAGAGTATACTTTACCAACTGGGGTAGTGTGGCAGACGGTGTGTGGGATTTTAACTTCCAGCCGGGTCGCGACTTTACCCGCATCGGTGAGTTCGACCTCGACAGTGCCATGGCACTGTACTGGGATCCAACTCCGCTAGCGCCAGGCGAGTCGAGGCACTACATCACCCATTACGGTCTAGGCGGCATCACCGTTGCTCAGGGTTACCTCTCCATCGGCCTTAGCACGGTCAACAAAGTGGAAATGGCGGTTAACCCGGTGCCGTTTGACGTAATAGGCTACATCCAGAACACCGGTGATGGTCTTGCACACGAAGTAATAGCCGAGCTGCAGCTGCCTAAAGGCTTGAAGCACATCAATGAACCTGAAAGGTTCCTGGGCAGGATGGCTCCTGGAGAGTCCCGCCAGGTGGTCTGGAAGGTCGTACCTACAGGTGAAGCTTTTGGCAGTTTGAAGATAACCATGAATGTGGAAGCAGTTGACGTAGATCCTCTGTCAGTTTCTAGGGATGTTGATGTCAGCAAGCCAGCAAGGCTCAACCTCAGTTTGAGCGGGCCGAGAAACCTGGGAATCTACGAAGAAAAGCTTTATCCTTCTATCTTTGAAGTAACAGGCACCGTAAGAAACGACGGCGACTCAACTGCTCATAACGTCAATCTCAGGGTGTCCACGTCGGCCTTTAAAGTAGTTGCTGGAGCAAATCCCGACTTCTATGCCAACTACTTTGTCGGCTCCCTTGCTCCTGGAGAAGCGAAGGAAGTGGTTTGGCGAGTTGACACCACACCTAACAACATGCTGACCTATCCTTTTGGAACAATAAACGTGGTTTTGGCAGCGGAATCAACAAATGCCGAAAAACCGGCAGATATAACTCTAGCGGTACAGGTGCCTCAGGTAAGGCCGAAGCTGAAACTTGCTGCCAATGCTGTGAAAAGAATAGGTGATGTCAACGTGCTCTTTGTTGACGTTCTGTCAACAAACATGCCGGCCTTAAGAACGTTTACCATGCGGATCAGGTTTGATCCTAAGGTACTGAGGTTTGAAGGCTGGGCTTTGGGTACGGACATGGTTCATCCCGAGATGCCCAAAGGAGCTTTCTCGGTAACGGATATCTACGAAGCCAACCGTTTAGGTGTGATCGAGATCGAAGGGCAAGTAGTGGATAGAGGTTCCATCGTGACTTCACTTGCGCAGCTTAAGTTCAGCATTCTCGACTATGTCAATACTACGATTTCCATTGATCAGTCCTCAGTTAATCCGCCGGGAACCTATACGACGGAGAACCTCGAGATTGAGTATCAATAAGACTATGTTCCAAAGGAGGTTAAGAGCATGAAGCTGCTTCCCAAAAGAATTCTCACCCTTTTGGTCGCTTTTACGTTAGCGATTTCTGCTTTAGCTGCTACAGTGACAGATGTCCCGTCAACTCACTGGGCTTATCAGAGTGTAATAGAACTGTTAGATAAAGGCTACCTGTCAGCGTATCCCGACAACACTTTCAGGGGCGGCGAACCTGTAGACCGCTACACGTTAGCTAGCATTGTCGCTCGCATCCTGCGGGAGGTTCAGACGGGGAAAGTTGCTACATCGCCTGAAGACATCACCACTCTCACCAAGCTGTACCAGGAGTTCCACAAAGAACTGAGCCAGTTTGTCTTGGAGTTCAACGAAGCCAAAAACAAGATCAGCGAATTGGAAAAGACCATCATCGTTACTAAAGACGAGATCACCAGGCTCCAGATCGACTACAACAGCTTTAAGCCGGAGATCGCCAAGCAAATCGAAGCCGTTTTCAAGTCGATGAACGACATTAAGTTAGCGCTAGAGCGGCAGATTGCAGATGTAACTACTATGCTGACCACTTTGAGCGATGACAAGGCATCCAGCGAAGCTGTAGAACTGGCTATCACTAAGGCTATTCAGATGTCGTCTAACGAGACCCTCAAAGAGCAGGAAAATCTTAAGTCCGAGATGACCAGCGAGCTGGTAGCACTCAGGCTTGATCTGGACGAAGCAACAAAGCGGCTTGAAGAAGAGGTCAACGCTTTGAAAACCTCGCTGGCCATGAGCGGTCAAAACATCGACGAGCTTGTGAAAAAATCCGAGTCCATCTCCACTGAGTCGTCGCAAAAGATCCAGGAGCTGCAGCAGGAGCTTGCAAGCTTGAGGAATGAACTTCAGACCTTAGAAGACGAGGTTGTGAGAATTGCCGGACTTGAAAAGCAACTTGAACAGGCAAAGCAACAGATAGCCGCTTTAGAGATACAGCTCAGAGACGAGCTTCTCACCAATATCAGCACTGGTTTTGTCAGAGAGAGAACTATCGAGAACAGGCTAGACAAGCTGGAAGCTCAGCTTGCCAGCGTCACCGAGAGCAGTGATGCAAGGCTTCTTGCTCTGGAGAAAGGACGTAACTTCTGGTGGGCCGGGTTTGGTCTCTCGCTGGTTGCAATTATCGTCTCTATAGTCAGCTTTACAAAATAGAAGACAAAGAAAACGGAGGATAGTAATCCTCCGTTGTTTTTACCACCTGTTTTCGTCCTGGTCTTCGTCTTTTTTGTTTTGCAGATCGTCTTTAGCGCGGTCCTGGCGCTTGTTGTTTCTGTCGTTTTGATTTCGGTTTTGAACCGCGTTTTGGTTCCGTTTGTTCTGCAGGTTTCTCGGATCCTTTTTGTCCATGCGCTTCACCTCACCACTATTTTGCTCATCTCCTCTGGTTTAATACAAAATACAAGGTGAATTCTTCCACAGTGAAGAATAATAACAGCAAAAACGGAGGATGTAGAGATGGCTGTTAAAAGTCGTGCTGAATGGCTTTACAGTGCCGGACAGCTTGCAAGTGCACTGGTGATGGCGACGTTTTCCGGTTTTATTAACTTTTTCTACATCGACTACCTGAAGTTGTCTCCGATCTTTGTTGGACAGGTGATGCTGTTTTACGGAATCTACAATGCCATAAATGATCCGCTTCTAGGGCAGGTTTCGGACATCTACAAGAGCAAGCATCAAACTAGAGTTCCTTTCGTAAAGTATGGGATTCTGCCTTTTATAGTAGCATTTGCCCTCTTGTGGCTACCGGGGACTAGTTCTTTTGGCGGAAGCACTCTGATTCTTTCGATCTACTTCATTCTTGCGCTGTTCCTGTTCGACGGTCTCTATACGCTCGTATTTTTGAACTACACCGCTTTGTATCCCGAGGCGTTTAGAACAAGTAGCGAACGTAACAGCGTGTCCGCAAAGCGTCAGGTCTTTGGGATCGTTGGTAACATCGTGGGGTATGCTGCGCCTCCTCTTCTTGCAGCGCTTATGGGCTGGTCTCTCACCGGCATCATCTTTGCAGTTGTTGCGGGGATTTTTATCTGGCTCAGCGTTTTAGGCATCGAGTCTTTGCAGACTCAAGACGCAGAGCCTGCACCTGCTCTGCCGCTGAGGGAGTCTTTACAGGAGACTTTCAAGAACAAAGCGTTCGTGCTCTACGTTCTTGCTTCGTTTTTCCTGCAGTTCACCTTTGTCTTTATGCAAGCGGTACTGCCATTTTATGTTAAATACGTACTCGGATCCGAAGGTCTCCAGCAGACGTTAATCCTCGGAACGGTTTTCATCAGTTCCCTGTTTTTTGTCTTTGGCTGGAGCAGGATCTCCACCAAGAAAGGTGCAAAGTGGACCGTTCTCGTCTGCATCGTGATCTTTGCCTTGAGCCTCGTTCCCTACTTTTTTGCCAAAAGCTTTGTTCACGGACTGCTAATTGCTGCAACTAACGGCATTGGGCTTGCCGGCTTGATGATCCTTATCGACGTCCTCATTGCCGATGTGATTGATCTGGATTATCTCAAGACCAAAAAGAGAAGAGAAGGTATGTACTACGGCATGAATGCCCTGATCATCCGCCTTGGCATCTCCCTGCAAGGACCTCTCCTTGGCTACATTCTCGACCGATCGGGGTATGTGGCAGACAGCCTGCAGCAGGTGCCATCTGCTATAACCGGTTTGAAAATCGCGTTGGTTGTAGTTCCGGTGATTGCGTTGGCCTGTTCGTTCCTTGTTTTCCTGTTGTATCCTCTTGGCAAAAAGGAAGTTGACGACATCAAACTTCAGGTTAAAAATCTCGAAGCAGGTTCGGAGATCTCCCAATGACATATTTAAAAGGGGCAAAAAAAGCCGGCAGACCTCCATGCCAGGTCTGCCGGTTTGTCACCGAGAGTTAGACTCTCAGCCACCTCTGGTTGATCAATTCAACCACCTCCCTTATTGGGATGATTTGGCCGGTTCCCGATTTGATTATATAAAAAAAGGCATCGAAGTTAGATGCCTTTCTTGCTTCTGAGTTGTTTTTTCCTGCTTCCCCTAACGATCTTGCGGATGCTGTCGTAGCTCAGATGGAACTCAGCCATCAGCTCGTCGATGGAAGCTCCGCATTCATATTTCCTGCAGATGGTTCGGTTGCGTTCCCGAATCAGCGCCTTGGCACCGTTTCTTTCACCCCAGCCCAGCTTCTTTTCGTCGCATTTGGGAATGTAGATTTCTTGTCCCTGAATGTACTGCTGAATCTGCTCGATCAGATCGCGAGGGAGTATCTCTTCTGCATTGGTGTACATAAAAAAACCAACGTCCCCTTTCCAGAGCGTTGGCTCAATTCAGTGCATGCAAAAAGATGCTCTACGTAAAGATGCGAGCCAACGCCAAGACCTTATTTGGCATGTAGTCACAACGATAGCCGAAAAAGTTTAGTGAAACCGATTCCCTCAGCATTGGCGCACCTCCTCTCATTTTTTTAGCGGGAAGATCGATATTGTTGGTGTTACAATCATTATGCCAGGAAATCATAGGCAATACAAGGGAAAGTTTGTTCGGAATTAACTTTCCGAAGGGTTTAGTTAGTTGGAAGGTAAATTCCAGCCTCGAGATATGGAGTAGTAATGACCCTTACAAATCACCAGTGGTGCTTAGTGTTGCAAACGTGCTCTTTTTTAGTCTGTGTTATCCGGACATGCGGAGACTCGGAGTTTGAGATTGCAGGCATTCTAAGAGAGCGGTGGGGATCGCTTGCAGTGTGTATGTACTTCGCCCCTTTTCTCCAAAACAGAGCCATGGAAACTGTGCAGTTGGGTATCTTATAATTACACCATAAGAGATGTCAAAACAGATGGGGGATAGCTATGAATCGGCTAAAACGCGAACCTTCACCGTACCTGCAGCTCCACGGAGAAAACCCCATAGACTGGTATCCGTGGGGCGAGGAGGCCTTTGCACGGGCTAAAGCGCTGGACCGTCCAATATTTCTTTCCATCGGCTACTCCACGTGCCACTGGTGCCACGTTATGAACGACGAGTCCTTCCAAGATGAGGAAGTGGCAGAGATCCTCAACGAGCATTTCGTAGCTGTTAAAGTAGATCGAGAGCAGCACCCAGACGTAGATGCTGTGTACATGGACTACTGCGTAAGAACTACTGGTATGGGAGGATGGCCGCTGACGGTGTTTCTCACTCCGGACCTGCTGCCGTTTTATGCGGGGACTTACTTCCCGAAAAAGGCTACATTGCGCCGGATTGGCCTGATCGATGTGCTCCAAAAAATCGTCGAGTTCTGGGAGAACGACCGGAGTATTATTGATGAAGCTGCACAGCGGAGCATTGAAAACTTACCGGAGGCTGGAGGTGCTTTGGGAGAGTTCGTGGTAGAGGCTGCGTTGAAGGCTGTGGAAAACCTGAAGGAAGAGTACGATCCTGAGCACGGAGGGTTTTTGCCTGCACCAAAGTTTCCTCAACTGCAGAATCTTCTTTTGCTTCTGGATGCTGCCGCAGACAGCAGCGATCACAAAACGCTGCACATCGCCATGCACACCCTAAAGAGCCTTCTTGGCAAGGGCACTTTCGATCAAGTGGGAGGGGGTATGTTCAGATACTCTACTGATGCCCAGTTCAAAGTTCCTCACTTCGAAAAGATGCTCTACGACAACGCCTTTTTACTCTATACTCTGGGAGAGTTCTACCGCTTTACCAAGGACCGATACTTTAAACACAAGGCCATTCAAGTTTTTGAGTACTTAGAGGCCAATCTCAAAGGAGAAGATGGAGGATATTTTACAGCTCAAGACGCAGGGACTAAGGAAGGAGCTTTCTATCTTTACACCGTCGGAGAACTAGAAGAGGTTCTCACTCCAGCCGAGCTTCGTCTTCTGGCCAAGTACTACGAAATCTCTGCAGATGGAAACTTCGAGGGAAAAATCCATCTTTTCCCAAAAAGCTCAAAAGCTTTTTGGGACCTTGTATCAGGGAAGGACCGGGAAGAGCTCGAACAGATCCAAAGTAAGCTGAAAAGGTACCGCGGGAAAACCAGAACCGCTCCTTTCACCGACAAAAAGATTCTCGTGTTTGCCAACGGTTTACTCCTTGCAGGATTGGCCAAGGCTGCTTTTCTTGATGAAAGGATCCAGAACGCTGCAGATGCTCTGTATCGCTACCTTCGAGGGATTGCCGCTTCGGAAGAACTTCCGGGAGCGTTGATAGGGGGCAAGGTTATATCCAAAGGTCACCTCGACGACTATGCTTATCTTGCTTGGGGCTTTTTTGAGTACGGTGTCATGAAAGAGGGTAGGGAAAGGAAAGAGGCGTTGGAGATTGCGCTGAACCTGGTGAATAGAGCCAACCGGCTCTTTTACGACGAAGAAGCAGGAGGTTACTACAAGATCGCCGCAGATACAATCCTTCCCACACGGCCAAAAGAGGTGTTCGACGGAGCTATTCCCCAGGGCAACTCGGTGATGTCCTTAGTGCTGTTTAGGCTCTTTCAGGTGACCGGCGACCTCGAACTGCGGAGAAGGTTGGAGCAGACCCTGCGCGGCCTTGCAGGAGTGCTCAAAAGCGACCCTGAAGGTGCACCGCTTCTGGTTCTTGTTACGAGCTGGTACCTGGGCGAAAGCTGGGAAGTGGTGCTAACAGGAGGAGAGAAGGACGCAGGGTTTTTGGCCCAGATCAGATCCGAAATCCAACAGAACTATCTTGCAGGCATTCTGTTCTGGTTTGCAGATGGCACCTGTCCTGAGTTTGGCATTGAAGCGGGGAAACCTGCAGGCGAGCTTGCCCTCTATCTTTGCAAGGGGGGAACCTGCAGCGAGAGGATTAACTCAGAGGCCGAGATCAGAGCCGCACTTGCAAAATTATTTCCTGGGAAGTTTCAGCAGTGAAAACAAGCTTGGGGACAATGGCCTGTGAGCTGCTTTTCGCAATGGATCAACAAGTTTTTAATGCCTGAATTGAACCAAATAACCTTCTGGATAATTGTATAATGTAATAATAAATAGTAATCAATTTGAGTATATTGGCTGTTTTTTAGGCACAAATGTGCTATAATAGGACTTGAGGCTGGTATCTTGATACCGATTATTTCCAGGAGGTGAATGGGGAACTGAAGTGTCTAAGGAATGGGTCAAGAACGTATCGCAGCAAACGCTAGAGCAGTTCAAAAGAGCATTCATTCTTAAGTGCATGGAAACAGGAAGTGATCGGCTGCAGGTCAAGTACGACGAGCTGGCCGAGATTTGCGGTCTTTCTAAAGGAGCCGTGTTTAAAGCAGTTGAAGTGTTGACTGAACAGGGTTTCATCGAAAGAATTCCAGCCGAGAGCCGCAGAATAGCCAACACTTACGTTTTGAAAGGACCCTATTCGGTAGATATACCAAAAAGCACCGATAAGTTTGCTTTTGGCTCCGGTGCTGATCTTGTAACTAAAGTCGCTAGTATCAGGGCAAAGATGAAAGAGCTGACAGATGAAGTCCAGGACCTGAGAGCTCTTTCATCTTTGACGTACGGGGGAGATATTGAGGTTGTTGCTAAGAACACTCTTCCTGGTGATTACATCCAGCTGATCTACAAAGTAAATAAACAAGATCAGTGAAATATACTACAAAAGGGCTGTTGCACATTTAGCCACCCAAGCAAGTTGTGCAGCAGCCTTTGTTTGTAAGCACAAAAAGAAACGAGCCAAAGAAGGCTCGTCGCAAAAAAGCTTGTTAATAAACTAAGACAGCGTTTTTCATTCTACTAAGACTTTGGTAGGATCTAGACAGCAGCGGTATGCCAGAATTCTGCTTAGGCTGCGTGTTTTGGAGCTGAAAACATAGCAAATTAACAAAGTCTCTCGCTTGTCAACCCAAAACCGATTAAGAACCGATTCGAATCATCTTCTGTTTTTAAGGTTGCGATGAGCATCATAATGCCTCAACAAGCATGAACACATTTGTAATAGGATCACCAGTGAGTTCACCAAGCTCTGCTTTCTGCTCCCACAGCTGCTTGGCAGCTCTAATGGCATCTTCCTGACGGTTCTGCAAGAGATGGTACATCCCCTTCATTCCGTGTTCGTAGTTGATCCCCAAGTGGTTACTCAGTCGTCTGTCATAGTCTTTTCTATCTATAGCCGTTGTGAGTGGTTGAAAATGCAATAAAAACCATAACTCAAAGCATTGTATCGAGTAAATTGCGTTGAAGCCTTTAGACTCTGCAGCTTTAATTGCTCGGTTAAGGCTATCCGTATTTCCGTCACAGTCGAAAACGCACCATACTTCGTTCGAACTAATCGCCCCATACTCCTTTTTGAGTTTCCGCCAAACCTCGTCGGCCTTTACAACTACTTTTTCATGTTGCCCCGCCCCGGAGACAATGTGGACCGTTCCATGAACATAGCTATAACCAAGTTTGCATGAATATGGAAATGACTTAAAGTAATCAGGTTCCGTAACTTCACCTTCACAGACTATGATGAAAAATGGATTGGGGCGGATGCCTCTTTTTCTTCTCCGATAACTGGATGTTCTGCGCCCTTTAGCCAAAGCAATCCCCCATCCATTTATTTAGTTGAACAGAAATCGCTTACATACGGTATAGCACCGAAGCGCCCTGCAAGATAGTTGTCTTCATAGTTGAAGTTACTGCGAATGTCTAGGTCAACATCGTATAAGCTGTACAAATCGCTTGCTCCATAGTCATCTTTCTCAACGAAATAGATCTGGTCTCTTCTCAATAGATGACGATTCATCAGGAAAGTGTTGTGAGTGGTGAAGAGCAATTGCGCGTTACGTGGATTAGTTTTTGAACTGTTAAAAACCTGTACTATCTTCTCGCACAAAAGCGGATGCAGTGAACTTTCAATTTCATCTACCAAAAGAACTCCACCCTTTTTCAGCACGCAGAGTATCGGGTAGAGCATACAGTATAATTTAAATGTTCCCCTCGATTCTGCACGCAACGGGAACTTCTCATCTCCAACTAGCTTGTCATTGTCGTATTTAGCATGATGGAAAAACGTCTCCCATCTCTCTCTCAAACTCAATTTTTGCACCTCGTTGCTTCACAAACTCAGTTAGCTGTTCGATAAGCTCGTCATCTTCTGCGTTTTTTTCTATTACTGAAACATCTGTAATACCGGAATCTGCCAATCTCAAATAAGACACTACTTCGTCCTTGGAGATGATGCCCGAATCAGACTTGCAAGCAATCTCGTCATCCATCATGTTTTTGAAGAATGTTTCTGGCATGTCACTTGACCTGATGTAGAACCAGAAGTAGTCCACAATACTCTTTGCCCAATCGAACTTCCTAACAGAGTCCTGTGCGAGGGTAAACAAGAACGGTCTTGTTGAATCGGGTTTTATATACTGCAATGCTTTTTTGTCTTTGAAGTATGTCCCGGTGCGAGTTATTTGGTCTCGATCTCTTTCAAAGTAGCATGCTTCTTGCCTCTTTGGAACAAAATACAACCATTCTGAACATATGCCGTCACTGTCGACCTCAATGCCATAACGGTAACGAACACCATTAAGAAAAAACGAGATCTCGTACGATATGGGTTTGTCCTTACCCTCTGCGTTAAGCCTAAAATACGGCAAATCGGAAAGGGTTTTTTTAGTAATTGCTCCAGGGCGAAAAAGAAAGCCGAAAAATCTAAACGACTCTATCAAATTCGATTTCCCGCTTGCGTTGCTTCCGTACAGAGCAGCAACCTTTAGTAAGTTCGTGTCTCCGACTTGGAATGTGTTTGTATCTGCTAACTCCCTGTTCTTATCTGCAACCATCGAAAGAACAACTTCATCCCTAAAAGATCTGAAGTTCTTAACCGTGTACTCAATTAACATAAGAGCAGCCTCCTTGTTAGTTATATGGTAACATTTTTTGAAGTACTAGCAAGATTTGTGCGAGAATCTCCCATTTTACGCACCTCCACTATCTTTTTCCCTAATCAATAGTATGTCTTCGTGGTTCAATAATATTCCAGGCGTGCAAAGACTAGGAAGACAGCAGGCAGAAGAAGATGGTACATTCTTGTCATAACAGAGTTCAGTTTAAAAGCGTTGTGCGTGCACCTGTACCTAAAGGCTCAAAGCGTGCAAACAGAAAGGGCTGCTGCACAACTAGCCGATTGTACAGCAGCCTCTTTTTTGTCGAGATAGTAGAAAGGGAGTGTTGCTAAACTACTTGTGTAGTAGTCTTGCAACACTCCCATATGAGTCTGGGTCAGTCTGCACCAGTGAGGTAGATGGTGTAGCTGGTGTGTTTGGCGTTTTTTGAGGTGACGCTGATCAGGTAGCGTCCGGGCTCTAGATAGATCTTGTTTTGCGGATGCACGTGAGCGGCTTGAGCTTCATAAACCACGCGGTTGGAGGAAGACAGTATGCGGACGGTAAACTGACCTTTCGGTGCGTGTCCGTCGGTAACGAGAACATAGAAGCCTGGGCTGTGCACCTCAAAATAACTTTCGGTGCGGTAGTCGTCGGCGTTTACAGACACCGTCCACTCAAAGACCGTCGGAGAAACGGAAACAGTCACGGTCCCAAACGGCGTGAGGTATTCTGTGGTAATGGTCAGAGCCGAAAAAACAAAAAGCAGCATGATAAACGCGAAGATACCAAATAGCTTTTCCATGGCGCACTCCTTTGCTCAAAAGAAATAACTTGAGAAACATTTGGTTCTAGCATATCTATTAATATGCGGCTTGAAAAAGTTTCCTGAGTTACATCGCTTTTCATCCAGATTATACCACAAGAAAGATGGGGTTGCTGTGGGGAAAAGGTTTAAGACGTTTAGGGGTTTTGAGACCGCAAGGTCCTGTAAGGGGAAGCTTTCTGCCAGCCTCGAAGACTACCTGGAAATGATCTACCGCAGAACCAGAAGTGGCGAGCTTTTGAAACCGGCAGACCTGGCAAAGGAGCTCAGCGTGAGTCCTTCGGCGATCACCAAGAATGTGCAGCGCTTGGCATGTTTGGGTTTTGTCACCTACGAGCCCTACGGCAAGATCCAGCTCACAGACCTTGGTGCAAAAACCGGTGAGTTTCTCATCCAAAGACACGAAATCATCGAGGAGTTCTTCGCTGTTTTGGGTAGCGGCGAGATCGGTTTTTTGGAAACGGAGATGATCGAGCACTACTTGAGTCCGGCTACCGTAGAGCGGCTCGAGCAGCTTACGGCATTTCTAAGGCATCACCACAGGCTGTGGAGGGAGTATCTTGACGAGAAAAAGTTATAGGAGATCTCTAGGGATCTCCTATAACAACAAAAAGGAGAAAAAGTTGTAGATCTGTGCAACCAGGATACAGCCGACAATACCCACTAGTGTGGGAATGATAAATGCCAAAGCGGTCCATTTCCAACTTCCCGTTTCTTTCTTGATCGTCAAAAGCGTTGTGCCGCAGGGGAAGTGGTTCAGGGAAAAGATCATCAAACAGAGGGCTGTTTTAACAGACCAGCCGTTTGCCACAAGCAGTGCTCTAGTGGCAGCAAGCGATTCCATCTCCACGAGAGTGCCTCCAGACAGGTAGGCCATGTAGGTTACAGGAAGCACGATCTCATTTGCAGGAAAGCCCAGCACAAATCCTGTGAGGATCGCCCCATCTAGACCCATCAAACGCCCTAGAGGAGCTAGGAAGCTTACGAGCATCTGTAGTAGAGAAGAACTGCCGAAGGTGGTGTTTGCCAAGATCCAGATGACTGCACCTGCAGGGGCAGCAACTAGAACTGCCCTGGCTAAAACGAAAGCAGTTCGGTCTAGAAGAGACCTCAGCAAAACCTTTGTCAGCTGCGGCGTCCTGTAGGGTGGCAGTTCCAAAGAGAACGCCGAAGGGATGCCTCGAAGGATTGTTTTAGACAGCAGTTTTGAAACGAGAAGGGTGGTAAAGACCGAGGCAACAATCACCACGAGGAGGAGTAATGCTCCCGGCAACGATGAGAATCTCCCGCTACCTGTAAAAAACAGGGTAATCATCAGGATCAAGGTGGGAAACCTCCCGTTGCAGGGAACGAAGTTGTTGGTTAAAGCTGCAATGAGCCGCTCTCTAGGCGAGTCAATGATTCGGGTTGCAACCACTCCTGCTGCGTTGCAGCCAAAACCCATGCACATGGTCAGAGACTGCTTCCCGTGCGAACCGGCCTTGCGAAAAAGGCCATCTAGATTGAAAGCTATGCGGGGAAGAAAACCCCAGTCTTCAAGGAGAGTAAAGAGCGGAAAGAAGATGGCCATCGGCGGGAGCATCACCGCCACCACCCATGAGAGGGTGCGAAAGACGCCATAGGTGAGAAGATCTGCCAGCCAGTGGGGAAGAGCTAGGGTACCGAGAACGGTGTAGAGCTTAGCTTCTAAAAAGCTGAAACCGGCAAAGAGCAGCTGGGAAGGGTAGTTTGCCCCCACAATGGTCAGCCAGAAAACCAGTGCTAAGAGAATCAGCATGATAGGAATGCCTAAAGCTTTCGAGGTGATCAGCTTATCTGCGGTGAACTTGCTAGGAGGAAGCTGCCGTTCTTTTGCCACAAGCTTTGCTATGCGTTCGGCTTCTCGGTAGATGGAGGAGACGATCTCTTCTCTAGTGTCATCTGCATCTCGCTCGGCTCTTGCCACTCTTGCAAGGTTATCTACCAAAGATGGAGAAAGGGCATCTGGGAGGAAGCGGTTCAGCTTATCAAGGAGAGTAGCGTCGCCGTCTAGAAGCCTAAGCGCAATCCACCTTTTCGTTCGAGGATCAAGGGGTGTTTGCTCGAAGAGTGACACTTTCATCCCGATCTCTTCTTCGAGCTTTTCGCTGTAGGTCGGCGAAAACGGGCTGTCGTCTTCGGTTTTCAGAGCAGCGTTTGTGATGGACGCCTTAAGAGCTTCGATGCCGCGTCCGCTTCTTGCAGCTGTCCCCACGACGGGGATGTTCAGGAGTTCTTGGAGCTTTTGGAGATCTGGAGCTGTACCTATTTTTTCCGCTTCATCCATGAGATTGACGCATAGCACCGTCCGTGGGGAGATCTCTATTACCTGAAGGAGAAGCTGGAGGTTCCTTTCCAGGCAGGCCGCGTCCACTACTACCACTGTAACGTCGGGTTTGGAGAAAAGAAGGAAGTCCCGAGCAATCTCCTCCTCGGGGGAGTCGGCGAAAATGGAGTATGTGCCCGGAAGGTCAACTAAAAGAAACTCCTTTCCGTCAAAGGAGAACCTGCCTGTTGCAACCTCCACGGTCTTTCCCGGCCAGTTTCCGGTGTGCTGCTTTAATCCCGTCAGGGCGTTGAACACTGTGCTCTTTCCGGTGTTGGGATTGCCGAGAAGCGCCACTTTGACGGTGCCTTCGCTGGTCTTAGGATTTTGATCCTGCGACTTGAGGAGCTCTAGACCTGTGGAGCTAAGCGTAAGTCCCATTTTCCTTACCCTCACCAGAGCCCAAGAGTTGGATTTTGACTTCCGCTGCGTCTTCGTTCCTCAGGGCGATCACCGTTCCTCTAATATAATAGGCTTTGGGGTTTCCCGAAGGAGAGCTGAAAACCGCGGCAACCTCGGTGCCCTTGGTAAAGCCAAGGTCCAAAAGGCGGCGGCGGATTTTGCTGGTTTTGTCTATATAGAGAATAATGCCGGACTGATTCAGGGGAATCCGATCCAGACAATATGTTTGCATCTCATTCCCTCCAGAGAAAGTTAACTGCGGTTAAAATCTTTAATCCTAAGATATGCAGAGGGGTGCTCTGCGGTGAGGCAGTCAGCAGAAAGCGGTTCGCTTGTTGGGAATGCTATCTATGCTGAAGTTTTCTACAAGAGACATCTGGGAATATGATGTAAAAGACCCCAAGGTTGTGCCGGACTCTTGGGGTATGGCATAACAGTGCCGCTTTCTACTGCAGCCTGCGCAGAGGCTCTCTTGGGAGCGGTTTTGGGAGGTTGTTTTGACCTCGGAAATAAGCTATTCTAAGATAGAGGTATTTAGCTGCAATAAGGAGATGAAGCGTTTGTCTAAGACCGTGAAATTGTTTGCTATTCTAACCTTTGGCTGCCAGATGAATGTGCGAGATTCAGAGACAATCAAAGGGATTTTAGAAAGCTTAGGATATATTGAAACAGACAACCCCGATGAGGCCGACCTGCTTTTGTTCAACACCTGCTCGGTTAGGGAGAATCCTGAACGGAAGGTGTACGGCAGGATTCAGCAGTACAAGGAGGACTCTGGCAAGATTATCGGGATCTGCGGCTGTATGGTGCAGCAGGGTGCTGAGTTTGAGTACATCAAGAACGAGCTCCCTCAAGTCCGCCTGGTGTTCGGCACCCACAACATTCACGAGCTGCCGGAGCTTTTGGAGAAGGCCGAAGAGGGGCAGCGAGTCCTCAACGTCTGGGAGGATAAACAGGAGATCGTAGAAGGGCTTCCAGCAAAGAGAGATCAAGGTGTGAAGGCCTTTGTCAACATCTCTTACGGCTGCAACAACTTCTGCACCTATTGTATCGTACCCTACACGAGGGGCAGGGAGAAGTCGCGCACTCCCGAAAACATTATCAGTGAGGTCAGGGAGCTGGCACAAAACGGGTACAAGGAGGTAACCCTTCTTGGCCAAAACGTCAACTCCTACGGCAAAGACCTGGGGCTGGATTTTGCAGCGCTTTTGGAGAAGGTTCACGAAGTGGAGGGAATAGAGCGCATCCGCTTTACTACGTCCCACCCCAAGGATCTTTCAGACAGGCTGATCGCTGCGTTCAAAAATCTGCCAAAGCTCTGCGAACATCTGCATCTGCCTGTTCAGGCCGGAAGCGATCGCATCTTGAAGAAGATGAACAGGCGGTACACCCGAGAGCAGTACCTAGAGCTGGTGGCAAAACTCAGAGACGCAGTTCCCGGCATCGCCCTAACAACAGACATCATTGTGGGCTTTCCCGGAGAGACAGAAGAAGACTTCCTGCAGACATTGGATATCGTAGAGAAGGTCCGCTACGATTCGGCGTTCACGTTCATCTATTCGCCGAGGAAAGGCACGCCTGCGGCCGAGATGCCCGATCAGGTCGATGAGGAAGTTAAAAAAGAGCGCATCTACCGGTTGATCGACCTGCAGAACCGAATCTCCGGCGAGATCAATCAGGAGATTGTAGGAAGTACCGTGGAAGTGCTGGTTGAAGGGACTAGCAAAACCGACCCATCGAGGCTTACGGGTAAGACCCGATCAAATAAAACTATCAATTTCCCTGGTGATGTAGGTCTTATCGGCAGGACTGTCCAGGTTGAAGTAACTGCAGGTAAACTGTCCTCACTTGAAGGAAAGCTAAAGGAGTAAAAGAGAATGGACGACGTCAGAATCGGCGATCTTCTGTTTACAGCCCGGTGCGACATTGAGGGTATGGATGTTTTCTCCCTCGATAAAAAGCTTTTGGGAGCCATCATCTTTCAGGTTGTAGACGTTCCCGCTTTCACCGTTAGGTACCTTGGAGTTGTCAGTGGAGAGCAGACTTTCCTCGTTCCTGCTGAACTGATCCTGGATGTAGACGACCTGGGCTTGATCATGGATTTCGAGCAGAAGATCTTTGCCAAACTGCTCCCGCTGCCTGAGAGCTGGGAGGAAGTCTTTGCCAGAGATTACGAAGAGAAGATCTACAGCACCCTGAACCTAACTCCTTATTGGCAGTAGGTTTGGGTAAGAGGTGATACGATGAGTCTGGACAAGCTTGAATTGATCGACATCAGCGAAATGACGCCGATGCTGAGGCAGTACTACCAGATTAAAATGAAATATCCAGATTGCATCCTGATGTTTCGCCTAGGCGATTTCTACGAAATGTTTGGTGAGGATGCGGAGATCGCGTCCAAGGTTTTGGAGATAACTCTCACCGGTAGAGATGCAGGATCTCTTGGCCGCCTACCCATGTGCGGCGTGCCGCACCATGCGGTCGAGGGGTATCTGGCAACACTGGTGGAAAACGGATATAAAGTTGCCATCTGCGACCAGCTTGAAGATCCTAAGCTAGCTAAAGGCCTGGTGAAGAGGGATGTAACTAGGGTAGTGACCCCTGGCACTATCACCATCCCCCAGGCTTTGGAAGACAAAGCCAACAATTATATAGCGGCGATTTTCGGACAGGGCGATGCGTTTGGCATCGCTTTTGCCGATGTCACCACTGGGGATTTCCGGGGAACCGAGATCCGGGGAGATAAGGCCGAGATTAAAGCTAGAGATGAGCTCCTCAGGCTAGGTCCCAAAGAGGTGATTTTCCCAGAGAACTTCTTTGCTCAAAGCATAGTGGACACGCTGGACAGCTTAAGGATTCACTACGAACGCAGAGACGAAAACGCTTTTGTGGCAAGAAACAGCTATCAGACTTTGACCAGACACTTCGGTGTTTCCACCTTGATGGGTTACGGCATCGAAAATCAACCTGCATTGATTTCTGCAGCTGGGGCTCTTCTAAGCTTTTTGGAAGACACGCAGAAGATTGCCCTGGAGCACATAAAGAGCATTCAAGCTTACGCACTTACTGACTACATGGTGCTGGACGTTTCTACCCAGCGCAATCTGGAAATACTTAGCACTTTGAGGGAGAACAAAAAGCAGGGTTCCCTTCTGGGCGTTTTGGACAAGACAGTCACCGCTATGGGAGGCAGAGGTCTGCGGAGGTGGCTTTCCCAGCCTTTAATCGACCTTGCTGCTGTAAAAAGCAGACAGGATCGGGTTGAAGCTTTTTTTAACGACGACCTTCTCAGGGCCAGAGTACGCGGCCTTCTCGATAAGGTTTTCGACCTTGAAAGGCTTGCAGGTCGCTTGGCGTACAGGACCGCTAATGCTCGGGATCTGGTGTCTCTCAAGGAGTCCTTCAAAAGACTCCCCGAACTTAAAGAGCTTCTTTCGGGGATAACCGTTCTTTCCGAAGTTGAGGAGCTGGACGCCCTGGAGGATCTTACAGAGATCATCGAAGAAGCGGTTGTAGACGATCCGCCGTTTACCCTCACAGAAGGCGGCATTATCAAGAGAAACTACAACCAGGAGCTGGACAGTTTGCGGGAGATCTCCGCTGGAGGTAAAGAGTGGATCGCCAACCTCCAACAGAAGGAGCGGGAAAGAAGCGGCATCAAGTCGCTGAAAGTAGGCTTTAACAAGGTGTTTGGGTACTACATTGAGGTGACCAAAGCCAATTTGGATATGGTCCCCGACGACTACGAACGCAAACAGACACTGGCAAACGGCGAAAGGTACATCACCCCTGAGCTAAAGGAGTACGAAGCCAAGGTATTAGGTGCTGAGGAAAAGATCAAAACCCTGGAGTACGAGCTGTTTGTGGAGGTAAGGGAAAGGCTTACCCAAAACATCGAGAGAATCCAAAAAGTAGCGAAAATCATCACGGAGTTAGATATCTATACTACCCTTGCAGAAGTGGCAAGGCAGAAGAACTATACCAAACCGGAAGTCTATCTCGGTGATGAGCTGGAGATCGTTGAAGGTCGCCACCCTGTGGTTGAGGAATACCTACCGCAGGGAGAGTTTGTACCAAACGACACCTATTTGGACAACGATGACAAGCGGATTGCCATACTTACTGGACCTAATATGTCCGGTAAATCGACCTATATGCGACAGGTAGCCCTGATCTGCCTGATGGCGCAGATCGGCTCTTTTGTGCCGGCGAAAAAGTGCAGAATCGGCCTTGTAGACCGCATCTTCACCAGAGTTGGAGCTTCGGACGATCTGGCGTCAGGTCAGTCGACGTTTATGGTGGAGATGACGGAAGTGGCAAACATTCTGCACAACGCCACTGAAAAGAGCTTGGTTATCCTGGATGAGGTTGGCCGGGGCACCGCTACCTTTGACGGCCTCAGTATCGCGTGGGCCGTTACCGAGTACCTGCACGATCGGATCGGCTGCAAAGCCATATTTGCCACTCACTATCACGAGCTCACTCAGATCGAGGAGACCCTGCCCTGCGTGTTCAACCTGCAGGTTGCAGTGCAGCACTCGGGCAAGCAGGTGTTTTTTCTCAGAAAGATCATTGCAGGCGGGGCAGACAAGAGCTACGGGATCGACGTGGCAAGGTTGGCCGGGCTTCCCGACGACCTTCTGCAAAGGGCAAGGGAGGTTTTGGTCGGTCTCGAGAAGGATACGAAGAAGAAAGAACCAAAACCGGTGCAGATGTCCCTTTTCGATCTCAATGACGATCCGCTGGTCTCTGAGTTGAAGGAAGTAGATGTCAACAGGTTGACGCCTCTTGAGGCTATGAACCTTTTAGCCGGGTTTGTGGAGAAGGCAAAAAGGAGGTAGGGCAGTTGATTCGCGTATTGGATCTGGACACCATCAATAAGATAGCAGCAGGCGAAGTGGTGGAAAGGCCCTCCTCTGTGGTCAAGGAGCTGGTAGAAAACTCGCTTGATGCAGGCGCAGACGAGATTTCCGTGGAGATTCTCAAAGGAGGAATGGCCTTTATTCGGGTGAGGGATAACGGCTGTGGCATTGCCCGCGAAGACCTCCCCCAAGCTCTACTGCGGCATGCAACAAGTAAAATCCAGTCGGTAACGGATCTTGAATCCATCGCTTCGCTGGGCTTTAGAGGTGAAGCCCTGCCGTCTATTGCAGCGGTCTCCAACTTCCGCATTTCCAGTTGCCAGGAAGGGCAAACCGGATACATGGTGGAGGTCTTAAGCGGAAAACAGTCGGACGTCGTGCCTAAGGCTATGTCTACAGGCACCATCGTTGAGGTTGAGGACCTGTTCTATAACGTTCCGGCGAGAAAGAAGTTCATCAAGTCGGAAAATGCCGAAGCCGGAAGGATACAGAAGTACCTGCAAGCTGCTGCAATCTCCAGGCCCGACGTTGCATTTACGCTGATTAAAGACGGCAAGAAGGTAATTGAGACGCAAAAGACCGGTAACCAGCTTCTGGCAATTGGCAGCGTTTTTGGTGGAAGTCTCTCGCAGAATCTGCTCGAGGTAAGGGGCACAGCGGGATTCTACGGTTTAAGCGGATATGTAGGCAAACCAGACATTGCCAGGGGCAGGCGGGACATGCAGATCTTCATCATTAACGGCCGCATCGTTGAGAGCAGAACTGTACAGGCAGCTCTGGAAAAAGCCTTTTATGACGTAGTTCCCAGAGGCCAGTTCCCTGTGGCGTTTTTGAACCTCGAGATTCCGCCTGAGGACATTGATGTCAACGTCCACCCAGCAAAGCTCTTGGTCAGGCTGACCAATGAAAATCAGGTGTTTTCACTGGTTTACAAGTCTGTAAGGAACGCAGTTGATGTGCGCCTTTTGGAGCCCGCAACCTTTACAGATCCCTACGGAACGAAAAAACGGCGGCACCAGGACGTTCCGACCGCGGAGCTTCAAACGTTCCAATGGGTAAAGAACCGCGATGATGAACCTAGGACCGGTGAGGTTTTTGCAGCCTACCCGAAAACTGAAAAACAGGGGAACTGGATGGACCTTATCCCTAAAGAAAAAGAACTTAACCCTCTAAGGACAGAGTTTGTCAGGGACTTGGCAAAGGTAAGTGTTGGCTATCCTAGAATCTTGGGACAGGTCAATAACACCTACATTATCGCTGAATGGGAAGACGGGATTATACTTTACGATCAGCATTCAGCACATGAGCGAATCCAGTACGAGAAGTACCTAGACCAAAGCGCAAAGGTTCCCAGAACCGAGCTTTTGTTCCCACTGCCTCTGGAGTTGAGTCCCGATGAGTATGTAGCTCTCGAACGCATCAGGCCGGAGTTAGAGGAGCTGGGTTTTGGCATAGAGGAGTTCGGACCGTCATCTTTGGCAATAACCCACGTACCTAGTGATGTGTCTGGGTCCGAAGCTGAAGAAACTGTGAAGGAGCTTCTCTTGGAAAAACCAGGTCCCACTTTCAGAGAAAGAGCTGCGGCGATTCTTGCTTGCAGGGGATCGGTGAAGGCCGGATCTAACTTAGACACGAACCAAATGCGGCTTTTGATAAACGAACTAATGAGCTGCAGGACTCCTGCTTTATGTCCCCACGGAAGGCCAACAATGCTGAAACTAGACTGGGCTGAACTGGAAAAACGCTTCGGGAGAAACAGATAGAGAAAGGGGTGTGGGGGGAAGTGGTAGAGCCGATTGTAGCTGTGGTGGGCCCAACGGCATCAGGGAAAACCGATCTCGGCATTTATTTGGCAGAAGGGCTCAATGGCGAGATTATTTCAGCTGATTCGATGCAGGTGTACAAAGGCTTGGACATCGGAACAGCAAAGATCGAACCGGAAAAGCGCACAGTTGTCCACTATCTATTGGATGTGGTTATGCCCGATGAAGAATTCACTGCAGCAGACTATAAAGAGCTGGCTACCGCAGCTATCAACGAGATCCGCAGAAAAGGTAAACGACCGATTTTCGTCGGTGGCACAGGCCTGTACCTGCAGACGGTTCTCGACGGTCTGCTTTTTCCGGAACCCCAAAGAGACTTGAAACTCAGGGTAGAGCTTTTGGAACAGGCGGAGGAGTTTGGCAACGAATACCTTTATCGCAGACTTCTTGAGTGTGATGAAGAGTCAGCTAGAAGGATTCATCCTAATGACATCCGCAGAATTGTCAGAGCTCTGGAAGTCTACATCAAAACCGGAACACCTCTTTCGAAGCTCCAGGCTCAGTACAAAGGACAAGAACCCCTCTACGAAACCATTTGGATCGGCCTTACTCTAGATCGCAATCTTTTGTACGAAAGGATCAACAGGAGAGTAGATGCAATGATCGAAAGCGGGTTAATCGAGGAGGTAAAGCGGCTCTATCAGGAGGGACTTAAACCTCAGTCCACAGCTTATCAAGCTCTGGGTTACAAAGAGATCATCTGGTATCTCAAAGGGTTTGCCACACTGGACGAGGCAGTTCGCATCCTGAAACGAGACACTAGGCACTACGCTAAACGACAGCTTTCCTGGTTCCGCAGAGATGAGAGGATTAAGTGGTTCGACTATGGTGATTATGCAAGTAGAGAGGACCTCTACAGGGCAGTAGTCGAGTACATCAAAAGTTATGAGAAGGAGTAATTCTCTGAGCAGAGGATGAACATAGGACACAAGAACTCCGGCAGGGTCGGTTTTTCGCCGACACTGCCGGGATTTTTTGTCCCTTGACAACTTTGGTATCGGTATGTGAAGCTGGAACTAGTTATTGACATATGCCATAAACGTGTTATAATGAAGATAAGTGGCATATGCCAGGAATTCTGGGAGGTGAGATAAGTGCCAAGAATGGATGGAACAGGACCGTGGGGCTTAGATCCAATTGGACAGGGATTTTTCCATAAAAGGCAGTATTTTAGATGTGGTTCTAGACGCGGAATGGGGTTTGGTTGCGGTGTCAGGCAGGGTGGCTTCTACGGACTATCCAAGGAGGAGCGAAAAGAACTTCTCAAAGAAAAAAAGGCATGGCTAAAGGAACAGATCGAAGCAATTGACAAACAGTTAGAGGAACTGTAATTACTGCATTCTGCTCATAACCGGGGTAGCTAGGGGACGCCCTGGTTACCCCTGACACAAAAGGATGTGAGCTCATATGGCAAGGCCGATGAAATGGAGAAAGGTGTGCTGCCTGCCGGAAAGAAGCAAGTTCGGTCCTCTTGATAGTGAACCTGCACCACCTGAGCCTATAGTTATGACCATCGATGAGTACGAAGCGGTAAGACTTATCGATTTTGAGGACTTTACGCAGGAAGAGTGTGCTGAACAGATGGGGGTTGCCCGCAGCACCGTACAGGGTATATATGCTCAAGCTAGGAAAAAGATCGCCGAAGCCCTGGTCAACGGCAGGGTGCTGCTCATCGAAGGTGGCGAGTACCAGCTCTGCGAAGGCCCAGGAGACGGATGCGGCAGAGGATGTCACAGACGTCGGCAGAAAAGAGACCATCGAGGTGGTTGGTAGGTGTGTTTCGGTCGAACTTGAACAATCTGTTTGTGGGAATGGACAGATGGAGTGATCCTCAAAGCCAATCCTCACTGCATTTTAGGTGCAGTGAGGAGTTTTTTGTCATTACATAAAGGTTCTATTCTTCGGCTTTACCGGTAGCACAAGAAGTGCTAAAGCCATACTTTAGACCTAGGAGGAGATGTCGATGATTTCCTGGGTAAGCGGTGAGCCGTACGAAGGACAGCTGATCTACCTACAGCCAAAAAACTCAGCAACAGGAGTACATGGGGGCGGGGAAGACCCCTGGAACGAGCTCGATTCTTTAATCGGGCTTTACGCAGTTAAGGAGAAGCTGCGGGAGATTTGTGCTTACGCATCGATCTCTCAGAAGAGGAAACAGCTCGGGCTAAAAGCCGAAGACCTAACGCTAAACATGGTGTTTGTAGGCAACCCAGGAACTGGCAAGACAACGGTAGCTCGCATTGTGAGTAAGATATTGCAGAGATCTGGGGTACTTGAGCGTGGGCATCTAGTTGAGGTAGAGCGGGCCGATCTGGTCGGGGAATACGTAGGACACACTGCAAGACGTACCAGAGAAGCTATAAGTAAAGCCCTCGGCGGGGTGCTTTTTATCGACGAGGCTTATTCGCTAGCGAGAGGAGGAGAAAAGGATTTCGGCAGAGAAGCACTAGATACTCTGGTGAAGGCCATGGAGGATCACCGCCAAGATTTGGTGGTGATTGCTGCGGGGTACCCCGATGAGATGGAGATGTTTATTAGGTTGAACCCGGGGCTTGTTTCCAGAATGCCCATTAGCATCCACTTTCCCGATTACTCCGCCGAAGAACTTATGCAAATAGCCCTCTTGATTCTGGCCAAGTCCGATTACCGCCTCTCTCCAAAGGCTGTGGAAAAACTTCGGGAGAAGCTTCAGGGCTTAAAAGGCAATGGCCGAGACGTGCGGAACATCTTGGAACAGGCCATGCGCAGGCAGGCGGTAAGGTTAGAAAGCCTTAGCCATGTAAAAAGAGACGATCTCATGACCATCAAACCGGAGGACCTGGAGTAAGAGCTTTTCGTTTTTATTCCAGCCGAGAAGGTTAAAGATAGAGTTAGTAATGAATGTTAACGATTGCAGGAGGACACCCATGTACAAGATCTTAAGCATACCCGACTCATTGCTCAAAGAAGTAGAAGACGCAGAAAATCAGCTGCAAGCGCAGTTCGACAACTTGGAGAGGATCTGCGAATACTGGAGCATACGCATCCTTGACGCTTTTAGAAAAGCTCAGGTCAGTGAATACAGTTTCTTTTCGAGCAGCGGCTACGGCTACAACGATGAAGGCCGATCTGCCGTTGAAGAGGTCTACAGCAGGGTATTCGGTACCGAAAGCGCCCTGGTAAGGCCGCAGATGGTTTCAGGCACCCACGCCATCACTCTGGGCTTTAGGGGGATTCTCCGGCCTGGAGACCGGGTCCTGATTGCCACGGGACTTCCGTATGATACCATGCAGACCGTGCTCGGAATCTCCGGAAATTCTCCTTCGGCATTAAAGAATTTCGGCATTAGCTTTGACGTTTTGCCCCTTCAGGAAGACGACAGTATCGATCTCGAAGGTTTGCAGGACGAACTCAAAAAGCCCACCAAGATGGTTTACTTCCAGCGGTCTAGGGGCTACAGCGACAGGCACACGTTCAGCGACATAGAGCTTGAAGAAGCTATGAGACTAGTTCGCAAGCAAAGCGATGCCATCATCTATGTGGATAACTGTTACGGGGAGTTTGTCTCTTGGACGGAACCGACCTTCTACGGTGCAGATCTTATGGCCGGCTCTCTGATCAAAAACCCTGGAGGAGGGCTCGCTCAATCGGGAGGTTATCTTGTTGGACGAGCTGACTTGGTAGAGCTGGCAGCTGAAGCTTTAACTTCGCCAGGTCTTGGATCCAAGCTAGGGGCAACCTTCAACCAGACCAAGCTAGTTCTGCAGGGATTGTACCAGGCACCGTTGATGGTGCTTCAGGCAATGAAGTCGGCAACCTTGTTCAGTAAGGTTCTGCAGTCACGGGGATACTGGGTTTCTCCCCGGCCTGAAGAGCCAAGATTCGATACGGTTCAGCTGATCGGCTTTCATACCAGAGACGAGCTAATTCAGTTCTGCAGGGCAATCCAGCACGCATCTCCGGTGGATAGCTACGTTACTCCAGAGCCAGGGCCGATGCCCGGTTACGAACATGAAGTAATCATGGCTGCCGGTACGTTTGTGCAGGGTGCTACTTCGGAGTTGAGCGCAGACGCTCCTTTAAGAGAACCGTATCGGGCATATTTGCAAGGATCGTTGAACTATTTCCAATCTAAACTTGCTTTGTTGGAGTTTTTGACTAAGTTGCTTGACTGAAAGAGGAATCGTCAGTATACTTAACTAAACATTTTAATACAAATTCTGGTTTCTATCTGAAAAATAGAAACACAAAAGGAGGGAGATAAGTTGCCCCAGGCTTTGGGTAGACACATTATTTGTGAGGCTTATGGGTGCGACAAAGAGATTCTTAACGATGTTCGCCGAGTGGAAAAGATTATGGTGGCTGCAGCACTTGCTTGCGGTGCAGAGGTCCGAGAGGTTGCCTTTCACCGCTTTAGTCCCCAGGGAGTTAGCGGTGTTGTGGTGATTTCCGAATCCCATTTGGCCATTCACACCTGGCCGGAACTTGGTTATGCTGCCATTGATGTGTTTACTTGTGGCGACACTGTGGACCCCTGGGTTGCATGCAATTTTCTGATTGAGAAGTTTGATGCTCAAAACGTCCAGTCTTTCGAAGTGCAGCGGGGCTTGGTTCCACCTGTACTGTTAAAGATAGATGATGAGAGAGTATCTTGACTGAGACCGATCAAAAGAAGTCTATCTCCGTTTCTCGCAAAAACGGGATAGACTTTTTTTGTTTTTGTCTTATTAAGCAGGCAATAGAGAGGTTAAAGGAGAATATAAACAACAAATAAGTGATCATAGGGGGATAAATGCTGCTTATGAATGTTGGGCTCTCGTTTCTGGAAAAACTTTGCAATGCTCCGGGAGTCACCGGATTTGAAGGTGATGTTCAGACAATTCTCCGGGCTGAACTGGAAGAAATAGGTACGGAGATCGTTACGGATAACCTTGGCTCCATCATCGCTAAAGTCGGCAACAAGGGACCTAAGGTAATGGTTGCAGGCCATATGGACGAAATCGGCTTTATGGTTCGGCTGATTACCAAAGAAGGGTTTATCAGGTTTTCGGCTTTAGGTGGCTGGTGGGATCAAGTTCTGCTCAGCCAGAGGGTAGCTGTTTACGGCAGCAAAGGACCTGTTATTGGTGTAATCGGGTCGAAACCTCCCCACATTTTGAGCCCTGACGAACGGAAAAAGCCTGTGGAAAAGAACGATATGTTCATCGACGTAGGCGCTTTTTCCGACGAAGAAGTGGAGGAGATGGGGATCAGACCGGGAGACCCTATCGTTCCGATAAGTCCGTTTACCAGCATGGCAAACAAGGACATGTATGTTGGTAAAGCTTTCGACAACAGGGTCGGCTGTGCAATAGCTGTTGAAACTCTAAGGAACCTAAAGGAGAAAGGGCATCCTAACCAGCTCTTTGCGGTAGGTACCGTCCAGGAGGAAGTGGGACTGAGAGGTGCTCAAACAGCTGGAACTCTGGTGGATCCAGACGTAGCCTTTGCTTTCGAAGTTGCCATCGCCGGGGACACTCCAGGTGTGGATGAAAACAAAGCCAGGGCTAAGCTCGGCAAAGGTCCTGTGATCTTTTTGATGGACAGATCGCTCATTCCCAACCTGAGGTTGCGGGATTTGGCTATAGAGACCGCTAAGGAACTCGGTATCGAGTACCAGGTTGACATTATGGAAGGTGGGGGGACTGACGCAGGTAGAATCAGCATGGTGCATCGAGGCGTGCCATCTCTATGCATTGGCGTGCCGACAAGATACATTCACAGCCACACCGGTGTGATTAACATTCAGGACTACTATAAAGCTATCGAGCTGACCAGTGCTATAGTAGCAAAGCTCGACGAAGAAACTGTGGCTTCAATTAAAAAAGTCTGGTAGGACTCAAAAACATCTTTGCAGATTACTTGACAACAAAACAGCTCTCTTTGCAGGATAATACCCCAACTGCTAGGTAGAATCTTTACAAGTGCCAGAACGGTAAAAGGGGTGGGGAAATGGCTACCTTGATGCAGGTAGAGAAAAGATATGAGTCCAAAGACCGCTACGATCAAATGACCGATGAGGAACTGGTGGCTTTGGCTCAAAGTGGGGAGACTCAAGCAGAGGAGTATTTGATTCGTAAGTACGAGCGTATGGTTCAAGTGTGGAGCAGGCCCTACTTTCTCCAGGGTGCAGAGGATGATGACCTGCTTCAGGAAGGGCGCATTGGCCTTTTTAAGGCTATCAGAGATTTTAACCACGGTTCTTCGAACTTCTGGTCTTTCGCCAAGCTTTGCATTATTCGCAATATCATCAGCGCCATCAAAGGAACTACCAGACAAAAGCACATTCCGCTGAACTCATACACATCGCTATATAAGTCCGTTTATGACAGCGAAGGAGATCGTGCGCTTTTGGAAGTGATCACGGACAACAAGGTAGTCGATCCGGAAGCCATCGTTATTGATAGAGAAAAGCTGAAATCCACGAAATATTTCATTAGCATGGCGCTCAGCGAGTTTGAGTACAAAGTCTTCATCCTGTACCTCAATGGATTAAGCTACAAGGAAATGGCTGAAAGGCTGCATACTCATACTAAGTCTGTGGACAACGCGCTTTGCCGGGTAAAATCCAAGATCCAGAAGGAACTGGTCTTGTAAAGTAGGGTGAGCCCATCGGGGCTCACCTTTATTCTAAAGTCAGGGAGGTGATCGCTTCATGCAAATTCCTTATGGAGAGATAATACTTAGGTTGGTATTAACGGTGGTTTTTTCGGGAATCATTGGGCTGGAAAGGGAAAGCCACCGCAAATGGGCGGGGTTTAGAACCCACATTCTAGTTGGTGTAGGCAGTGCTTTGATTATGATCATCTCCATCTATGGTGCGCCGATCAGTGAGGGTGGTTCATACCGCGATCCGTTCCGCCTAGCAGCCCAGGTTGTCAGCGGTATCGGTTTTTTAGGTGCTGGAACCATTTTACATCAGGGAGCTAGCGTCCAGGGACTGACGACCGCAGCAAGCCTTTGGGTCGTGGCAGCTATTGGACTTGCTACAGGAGCCGGTCTGTTTGTCCCTGCAGTTGTGGTCTCCGTCTTGGCTTTTTTGATCCTGACCTACGTACACAAAATTGAGAAAATACTGCTCCACGAGCGCTATCAGACCTTGGTGATAGAAGCTGTAGATCGGCCTAGCCTTTTGGGCAACATCGGCAATATCCTCGGGGACATGGATGTGAACATAGTCAATGTAGAAATGAACTCCATCGACCGGGACAGTGATGAACGTATGATCAGAATCGAAATGGAACTGGATGTCCCCAGAAGTTTCAATGCCGGTGGGATGCTGGAAAAACTGGCCAACTTGGAAGGAATTATTACGACAGTCCTAAAATAAACATCAAGATAAGCTTCTGGAGAGGAGGCATTGCAGTGCAAGCTTGAGAAGGTGCACTGCGGCTGACATGGCAACTATTCTAGTGACAAACGATGACGGCATTTTAGCAGAAGGGCTGTGGGCTTTGGCTGACAAGCTGGCAGAGATCGGAACAGTGTATGTAGTTGCTCCTGATAGGGAGCGGAGTGCTATTGGACATGCCGTGACCATGACCAGACCTTTGAGAATTAAACGGTATGGCGAAAGGGCGTTTATGGTGGACGGCACTCCTGCAGATTGCGTTAAACTTGCACTGGAGACCGTACTGCCGGAAAAACCGGACCTCATAGCATCAGGCATCAACAATGGACCAAACCTGGGCACCGACATCTTCTACTCCGGAACTTTTTCAGGTGCTATGGAGGGAGCCTTCTACGGAATCCACTCCATGGCAGTGTCGCTGGCTGATGAGTTCAGCAAAGAAGCATACGAAGCAGCTGCGTCTGAAGGACTGTGGGTGGCAAAGATGATCCTTGAAAGAGGCCTTTGTCCGGAGACCATACTCAATGTCAATGTGCCGTATCCGATCAAGGGGAGGGCCTTCACCAGGTTAGCTCCGCGACTTTACAGCAAGGCATTTGAAGAGCGCAAAGACCCGTTCGGTCGGAAGTACTTCTGGATGGCGGGCAAGGTCATCGAAAACGCTTCCGAACACGAAGAAGCGGATGTGAAAGCTGTATCGCGAGGCATCACTTCCATCACGCCGGTAAACTTCAGTTTGGACCGGATAACCGATTTAGATCCATACGGATCCTGGCCGCTGGAGTAAGAAGGCGCAGAACAGAATCTCGAGTCATATACTTAAGCAGGGGGTGGTAGCATCTATCTCCTGCTTATTTCCTTACCTCTTCTGGCAATGTATATAGGAGTTGCGTCTCTGATTTATGAAAGCCGGTTCATCGATGCAACCTTCGCATTTGTTGTCCGGCTGTACTTTGCGATTTTGCTTTTTTCATTCTCGCAGTTTCTGTATAGTTTACTGGTAGTTGGTAATCCTAGAGACTGCGGGGGTGTGATCACCGGTGATGACATTATCGGAAAGGCTTAGGGAACTTATTGAGGAGGGGAAGGCCGAGTTCATCGGAACCCTCAGCGTCGATGAGGTTGAAAAGACTTACAAAGCTTACTACCGCATTACTGACAATGGGAAGACCTACTACATTTACGACCTGGTGGAAGAAGGATTCGAGATCGAGCCCACAGTGAAGTAGAAGGATTATCTCCGCCTGTTAAGAATAAGTAGAATTAGTTCTATGTCTAACACACACTGTAGGCGGTGGTCTAGTTGGAAAACATTCTCAGTAAAATCGGTTTAGGTCCCAAGAAGGATCTAGTGCCTGTAGTTCGTGATAATGATGCCCTTTACGTATACGTAAAATGCGATCGGTGCAAAGAGGTCATTCCGGTTCGCATCAGTCGCAAGGAAGAGATTCAGGAAAACTATGACAAAGACAAAGAAAAAACCTACCAGTATTATGTGCGCAAAGAGGTTTCTGGTAGTGGGAAAAACAGATGTTTTGCCCGTGTTGGCATCTACTTGGAGTTCGACAGTCAGTATCGGGCAACCAGAGCTGAAATCAACGGTGGAAGTTTTGTAAGTAAATCCGAATACACGGCATCGCGAGATGAAAAATGAGACCGTTTAGGTCTCGTTTTTTTTGCGGTTTGCCGAAGCGATTCACCAAATTTGAAAAACTCCTAAAGAAAAAGGAGAGGAGCATATCAGGAACAGCTAGTCCTCTCCTTATTTTTATGTTTGGGGTCGACTTTTTTGGCTTAAGACATACTCCGGATCAAACCGATTACTTTCCCTAAAATCGCAACGTCTTTGGTGTAGATCGGCTCCATGGTTGAGTTTTCCGGCTGAAGTCGCACTGCATTTTTTTCCTTATAGAAAGTTTTTACAGTAGCTTCATCTTCAAGAAGGGCCACCACAATATCGCCGTTTGAGGCTGCTTGCTGGCGCCTTACTAGGACCAAGTCGCCTGGGAGAATGCCAGCTTCAATCATGCTCTCGCCTTTAACGCGCAGAAGGAAACACTCTTCACCTTTTACCAGATCTTTGGGCAACGGATACGTAGCCTCTATGTTTTCGCTTGCCAGTATTGGCTGTCCAGCTGCAACTTCGCCAACGAGGGGAACCAAAGCCGCTTCTAGAGAGGACGAAAAGAAGTCTTCGTTGCCGATGAGCGTGATAGCCCTTGGTTTGTCATCGGCTTTGATGATGTAGCCCTTTTGTTCTAGCTTCTTTAGATAGCCGTGCACAGTTGCTGTAGATCGCAGTCCGGTCTGTGCGCAGATCTCCCTGACGGTCGGAGGATAACCGTTTTCAGCTATCCCTTTCTTGAGAAGATCCAGGATTTGCTCTTCTCGCTTAGACAGTTCGGATTTCGCAGACACAAGAACACCCCCTAACCTCCAGAAAATACAAAGAACCAGATTAAGCCGCACTGTAGATCTCAGCTTTAGTATAACACAGGCCGCCTGATAAAACAAACAAATGTTCATTTTTTTCTTGACACGAACATATGTGCGGTATATGATGATATTGAACATATGTTCGCACAACAAAGGTGAGGTGGCTTCAGTGAGAAAGCAGCGCATTAGATCCCTTTTGTGTGTTGTAGTATTAGTACTTATCGTTTCGCTCCTTGCCATCGATAAAGGCAAAGCCAGCAACGCGGTCCAGGGTAAAAAGATTAGCATTGTGGTGGAAAAGGGAGATAGTTTGTGGAGCATTGCCAAAAAAATCGCACCAGACCACGATGCCAATGAGGTCATCTGGTATCTGATGCGATTAAATGGAAAGGAGAATAAGATCGTTCGCGAAGGAGAGCTTTTGATCTTTGACTACGCAGCTATTAACTGAATGATTGCAGGAAGCTCAGAAAAGCTCTCAATAATATAGGTAGCACCTTCTAACTCTTTCTGTCCGCCATAGCCAAAGAGGCACCCGATAGTCGGCAGGTTGTTCTTGATCCCGGCCTCTACATCGGACTTTCTGTCTCCGACCATGTAGCCGGTTGTAACAGGATAGTCTCTGAGCAGTTTGGCTACTAAATCCACTTTGGTTTTAGTTTGGAAGCGTCCGGCGCTGTACAGATCTGTGAACAGCTCGCCAAAACCGCTGTGCTCAACAATGGCGGAAATGTAGTTTTCCAGACCGTTACTGGCAACAAAGAGATCGTAACCTTTCTTCTTCAGCAATCGCAGAGTGTCTTCTACTCCGGGGAAGAAGGTTAGCCCGCCACTGCGGATGATCTCAAGTTCAGACTCAAGCATGATTCGGTCTGCAAGGAGCCTGGTCTCCCAGTCTGTGTTCGGCAGTATAGTTTCCCAAATAGCTTCCAGGGTATTTCCCAGCTGCTTTAAGAACTTCTCTTCACTGGGGGTTTCGCCGGAGTACAGACCTCGCTTTCTCAGTTCGGCAAATGTCATTTGAAATGCCGGAATTGCGATGTTCTCTGTTTTCAACATAGTGCCATCCATGTCAAAAAGAACTGCTTTCATTTATACACACCTTTCCAAGGATTGTAATACAAGTTAGTTGATGGGAATTTAAGCTATTAAACATATTCTAAGGTATTTCGTCAATAAAAGCTAGTTTTAAAGACCTCAAGCGTTCGCTTGAGGCGTTTTTTTTTCAAAAAAATGCAATTTTTCTTTGTGAGGTTGAAGGAGATCATATAAAAGTGTGGAATAAGCACCATAAGTGGGGCAAAGTGGGGGAAAGTGGGGTGACCTTATGTTTATTGGTGAGTACTTACATAACTTAGACACCAAAAGCCGCCTAACCATTCCTGCGAAGTTTCGCGATGAGTTGGGCAATGCACCAGTATTAACAAAAGGTCTCGATAACTGTTTGTTCCTTTTTCCTCAAGAAGAATGGGTAAAAATGGTCAACAGGCTCAAAGAGCTTCCTATCGGGAAAGCTGATGTTAGGGCCTTTACCAGGTTCTTTTTGTCTGCAGCAGCCGAAGCTGAACTGGACAAACAGGGAAGAATTAACCTTCCTTCCAACCTCAAACTCCACGCCGGTATTGAAAAAGAGGCCATGGTGGTTGGTGTATCGAACCGCATCGAGATTTGGGAGCCAGCGGCCTGGCAGAAGTACATGGATTCGTTCAGCAGTTCTATTACCGAGATCGCAGAGAACCTGGTTGATCTTGGAATTTAGGGGTGAAAACCGTGGAGCACTTACCTGTTCTGTTTCACGAGTCGGTTGAGATGATGAAGCCGGGCCCCGGGAAAACCATAGTGGACTGTACCCTCGGAAGGGGTGGCCACACCAAGGGTTTTTTGGATCGGGGAGCAAGCGTAATTGCCCTCGATCAGGATTTGGAAGCGATAAAAAAAGTTGCGGAAAACTTTAATTTGCATAAGGTATTCGACAATCCTCTGGTTTACAAAGGCGACCAGCTGACCGTTGTCCACGCCAACTTTAAGCAGCTGTCGAGCGTTCTGTATAGGCTGTCAGTGTTCGAGGTGGACGGTGTCTTTTGGGACCTGGGGGTTTCGTCCCCTCAGTTCGATGAACCGGAAAGGGGCTTTTCCTACCGCTTCGATGCCAAACTGGACATGAGGATGGATCAGAGCCAGAGCATCACCGCCTGGGACGTGGTCAACACCTACGACTTGGATGAACTGACCAGAATCATAAGAGAGTACGGAGAAGAGCGCTACGCCAAGCGTATCGCCGATCAGATAGCCATTGCAAGACCGATCAACACTACTTTTGAACTGGTGGAAGTCATCAAGAAAGCCATGCCAAAGAGGGCACTCTCCGAGCAACATCCAGCAAAAAGAACTTTTCAAGCTATTAGAATTGCGGTAAATGACGAGCTCGGTGCTCTCACAACTAGTTTGGAAAAGGGCTTGGAGCACCTGAAACTCGGAGGAAGGCTGGGCGTGATTTCCTTCCACAGTCTGGAGGATCGGATCGTGAAGGACTTCTTTAAGGAAAAGGAAGACCCGTGTACCTGTCCGAAGAGACTTCCGGTTTGTGTCTGCGGAAAGAAGCCCATAGTAAAGGTCATCACGAAAAAACCGGTTGTCCCTGATGCTCTTGAAGTGGAGGAAAACAGAAGGGCTCACAGTGCAAAACTGCGGGTGGCAGAAAAGATCTACTCAGACAAGGAGGTGGGAAAGTGACCTACCAAGAAGTTAAAAAACAACATACTGTGAAGACGAAGACGGGAGTGGAAGAGAACTTTCCTGCTATTGTGATCCTGGTTCTGATTATCGCCATACCGTTTGTGCTTGTGGCCGTACTTCAGGGACAAGTGTCGAGTCTTTCATTGAAACTAACCGAAGCAAACCAGCTCTTACAGGTGGAAAATGAAAAACTCAAACAATTGAATTACCAGTTGAAAGAGCTTCAATCCCTACAAAGAGTGGAAGAAGTAGCATTGTCTTTAGGTTTAGTTAACAACACCGACACAGAAATCGTCGTTTTAGTACCTCCAAGTGCAAGACCTGCCTCTACAGAAAGAATCGATGCGGGACCTGCCACTGTAGCAGGAGCCGTTCCAGCAAGCCTTTTCGACAGGCTGCTAGACTTTTTCTACGGTCTATTGGGAGGGTCTGAACTGTTATGAGCAAAGCATTGAGGATGAGGCTTGGCCTCATCTTTTTTTTGGTAATAGTGATGTATGGACTTGTGGTTTTGAAGCTGTTTAAGCTGCAGGTGGTCGATGCTGCTGAGCTTTCGGAAAGAGCGCTGTATCAAAGGTTACGCATCGACACCATTACGCCTGAAAGAGGCGATATTCTGGATCGAAACGGCAAAATCCTTGCAGAAAGTATTCCTACTCCTGCAGTCTACGCAGATCCTAGCGTGATCAAGGATCCCAAGACAACTGCAGAAAAACTGGCTCCAGTTTTGGAGATGAGTGAAGAGCGGCTTTATGAACTCCTCACAAGACCCGGAAGCTTTGTGTGGCTTACGAGAGATCTTCCCATCGGCAAGCGTTCGAAAATCGAAAACTTGAACCTGAGAGGCATACGTATAGTCAGCCTTCCCCGCCGCTACTACCCAGAAGGTACCCTGGCAGCTTCAACAATAGGCATTGCCGGAATCGACAATCAAGGGCTAGAGGGCATTGAGGTAACCTACGAGCGATATTTGGCAGGGGAGCCCGGTGTCAGTACCGTGGAGAAGGACCCAGCAGGCCGCGAGATACCAGTTGGTTTTACTTCCAAGTCCCTGCCGCAGAACGGAGTGACTCTCTATCTTACGATCGATGCGGTTATTCAGCACATCGCTGAAAGGGAGATCGAAAAGGCAGTCATCAGTAGCAATGCCAAAAAGGGTATACTATTAGCAATGGATCCTAAGACCGGAGAAATCCTGGCATTAGCTGAATATCCATCCTTTGATCCCAACAACTTCGCAGAGTACCCCTTGAGTATCCGCAAGAACTGGTCAATAACCGAGAGCTTTGAGCCTGGTTCGACCTTCAAGGTCTTCGTGGCCGCTGCGGCCATCGAGGAAGGTGTCATCAACCCCAGTACAGAAGTTTTTGATCCGCCGACATACACAGTTGGCGATAGGGTGATCCGCTGCGCTTCGATTTGGGGGCACGGTCACGAAACATTTCTCGAAGCGCTAGAGAGGTCTTGCAACCCGGTCTTTGCCAAGCTGGCAGCAGAAGACATGGACCACGAAGTTCTCTATAAGTACCTCAGGGCTTTTGGCTTTGGACAGAAAACCGGCATCGACTTTATCGGTGAGGCTTCCGGTATTCTCGCTCCTGTAGAGAACCTCTCCAAGGTGTCGTGGGCAAACATTGGCTTCGGTCAGGGCATAGCGGTTACGCCGCTGCAGCTGGTAACCGCAATGAGCGCCATAGCTAATGATGGGTACTTGGTCACGCCTTCTCTGGTGAAAAGCTACAAAGAAAACGGCAAGATTATATCTAGAGATAAAAGTAACAGCGGCAGACAGGTAATCTCCGAAAGTACAGCAAATACAATAAAGATGATGCTCCGCTCTGTAGTAGTTAACGGTTCGGGCCAAAGGGCCGAGATCGCCGGCTTCCCTGTAGGAGGAAAGACTGGTACTGCTCAGATTCCCGTTGCCGGTGGCTACTCTGAAGACGACATGGTGGTGTCGTTTTTGGGGTTTGCACCTATCGACGATCCGCAGATCGTTGCTCTAGTTGCGATCTTTGAGCCCCAAACCGACAGCAACTATGGTGGGGTTTTAGCCGCTCCTGTCTTTAAGGAATTTACTTCTGCAGCCCTGCAATATACTGGAGTAAGGACGAGAGTGCACGAAGGAGGCTCCATTGCCGTACCGAATCTAACCGGAATGACGCGAGATATGGCAGTTAAAGAGCTCACAAAACTCGGACTCCGGGTTAATGCCAAAGGAGAAGGCGCTAAGGTTTCCAGCCAAGAGCCTCTTCCGGGATTCTTCGTGGAGCCGAACACCACCGTTACCCTCTTCTGCGCCCTTCAGGAACAGAGGGAAACTCCGCGCTTCATCGGCCTCTCTCTTGCGGAAGCCCAGAGCGTGGCACTGTCTCGGGGAATCAACATTAAAATCAATGGTTCGAAAACCGACGGCATCGTTGCCAGCCAGAAGCCGGCAGCAGGTCAAATGCTCGGCAGCGATGAGTACGTTGAGTTAACTATTATTTCACAGTAAGGGAAGGATATCCATGACGCTAGGTTTGTCTTTTTCAGAGCTTCTGGAACTGGTGAGAAAAAACCAGATCACCAGCATAGTTTCCAACTCCAAAAAGGTAGTTCCCGGAAGTGTGTTTGTGGCAATTCCCGGGTTTGCAGTGGACGGCCACAGATTCGTTCCCGAAGCCCTGGCAAGCGGAGCAAGGTTTGTAGTGGTTGAAAGGGATCTTGGTCTAACAAACCAGGTCGTCGTTCCCAGCAGCCGTAAGGCTCTTGCTGCCCTCAGCCACAGCTTTTACGACAATCCTTCCCACAAGCTGAACCTTATCGGCGTTACCGGTACAAACGGCAAAACCAGCACGGTCTTTATGCTGCACCACGTGTTGGGACATAGAACCGGGATGTTTTCCACTGTTAAGACTATCGTTGGCACCACCGAGATCCCCCAGGACCGCACAACTCCAGAGGTTGTGGAGATCGACGAGCTGCTTTCGCAGATGGTTGAAAGGGGAGCCGAGTATGCAGTGATGGAGGTATCCTCTCACAGCGTGGTGCTAGACAGAGTCCTCGGTCTCCGCTTCAAAGGCGGTGTGTTTACCAATCTTACTCAAGACCACTTGGACTTTCACAAAACCATGGAGGAGTACGCTAAAGCCAAAAGGGCTTTCTTCCTTTCCATGTCCGAAGACAGCGCTGCTGCTTTCAACAGCGATGACCCTTCTGCGACCTTTATGAAGGGGGGCTTCAAGGGGAGAGTTGTAGATTTCGGCGTTAGATCTGGAGAAGTCAGAGCGAAAAACATCGAGACTTCACCTACGAGCATCTCCTACGACCTGGCGATTGGCGAGAGAACATGGAAGTTCCAGCTGCCCATTGGTGGAGACTACAACGTCTACAACTCCTTAGGCGTGCTGGCCATTCTCCATGGATTGGAGTTCGATATAGACGAAGCTGTTGAGAAGTTTGCCAGCTTTCCTGGCGTTCCCGGACGGTTTGAAAAAGTCGACTTGGGCCAGGAGTTTGCGGTCATCGTCGACTATGCTCATACTCCCGACGGCCTGAAAAACGTTCTTTCCAGTGCCAGACGGCAAATCAAAGAGCGGGGAAACCTGATTGTGGTCTTTGGCTGCGGAGGCGATCGCGACCGAACCAAAAGACCGCTTATGGGTGCTGAAGCTAGCATCTGGGCCGATAGAATCATCGTTACCTCCGATAATCCCAGAACAGAAGACCCCAATGCGATCATTAACGATATCGTCTCCGGCATCAAAGACAAGCCATATGAGGTAGAACCGGACCGCAGAAAAGCCATACTCACCGCGTTGAGCATGGCCAAAGCAGGCGACATGGTCGTGATTGCGGGAAAAGGTCACGAGGACTACCAGGATATAAACGGGGTCAAACATCACTTTGACGACCGGGAAGTTGCACGAGAGGGGCTGATCTTTCTTGGTAAGAATCAGCGTTAAAGAACTTACAGATGTAGTGTCGGGAAAGCTCTATGGAGATGCCTCCAGCAACGGACAGGTCGTCGAGGGCGTATCCATTGACACCAGAAAGCTTACCGGTACCGAAGTCTTTGTTGCCTTGAAAGGTGAAAAGACCGACGGACACAGCTACGTAACGCCAAACATCAAGGCGAGAGTGGTTATCGCCGAGCGGCCTGTTGACTTTCCCTGCTGCATTATAGTTGAAGATACTTACAAAGCCCTTGGCGATATTGCCCGATTCCACAGGGTCCTTTACCAGCCGCTGGTTTTTGCGGTGACCGGAAGCAACGGAAAAACCACTACTAAAGAGATGCTGAGGGCAATTTTAGAAGAAGATGGCAAGGTCCTTGCCACCGAAGGCAACTACAACAACGAAATCGGCCTGCCCCTAACAGTTTTTAGGCTCGATGAGACCTATCAGTATGCGGTCTTGGAGATGGGCATGCGGGGCATCGGGCAAGTCGACTACCTGGCCAAGATCGCCAAGCCTTCTGTGGGGATCGTCACCAACATCGGTGAAGTTCATCTTGAGCTTTTGGGAACTAGGGCTAACATCGCAAAGGCCAAAGGCGAGCTTCTGGAAAACCTGCCTGAAAACGGGCTCGGTGTAATCCCCAAAGAAAGCGACTTTTACCAGTATTTAAAAAGTCTCTGTCCTCGCACAATTGCTTTTGGCAGAGGTGGAGATGTGGAAGCAGAGGATGTGGTTTTCGACGAGGAAAACCGGGCGACTTTCACTTTGAAAGTTTTGGGGCAGTCGGAGAGAATTGCCCTGGCACTTCCCGGATCTCACAACGTGGAAAACGCTCTGGCTGCAGCTGGTGCTGCAGCCTATGCAGGTATAGAGCTTGGAAAGATCAAAAGGGCTTTGGAAAACCTCACTCAAGTCTCGGGAAGGTTGGAGGAGGTTCGAGTTCTTAACTTGATTGTGATCGACGACACCTACAATGCCAGTCCTCTTTCCATGAAGGCGGCACTTGAGCATCTCAGGCGGCGATCGGACGCATTGGGCCTGAAGGCTTATGCAGCCCTCGGCGACATGAAGGAACTCGGAAGCGAAGCAGCGGAGTACCACCGCACCATTGGCGCCCTCTGCGCAGAGTTGAACTTAGATGGTTTGTATCTTTACGGCTCCCTCATGGAGCAGTATGCTCTAAGCGAAGCAAGAAGGCTTGGACTGAGCGCAGAAGCATTTTCCACCCACGCTGAGATCGCGGAGAATTTGAAAGATCTGACAGGAATCGTGCTCCTTAAAGGCTCCCGTTCCATGGAAATGGAAAGGGTACTGGCTTACCTTAAGGAGTTTGCAGCCGAGAAGAACAGTTGAAGGAGGCAGCCTCCCAAGTAGGAGCATTCTATGACTAATCCAATATTTGCGGGAATACTTTCTCTTATCATCGTTTTGCTTATCGGGCCTAAACTCATCGGCAGCCTGCATAAACTTAAGTACGGGCAGACCGTGCGCAGCGATGGGCCAAAGACCCACCTAAAAAAAAGCGGCGTCCCGACTATGGGCGGACTATTGTTCATTACCGGAACGACTATCGCAACGCTTATCTTCGCTCGCTCATCTGACGAAGCCCTGATCAGCCTGGCTGTGTTTCTTGGCTACGGCTTGATTGGCTTTTTGGATGACTACATCATCGTTAAGAAGAAGCGCACATTAGGGCTAAAAGCACGCTACAAGCTGTTTTTCCAAATCGTGCTCGGGCTTCTTATCGGCCTTTGGGCAGCATACAAACCGGGCATAGGCACCCTTGTCTACTGGCCTTTCGGAGGAGCATGGGAGCTTCCAGTCTGGCTGTTTGTTCCCTTCGCTGCCTTTGTTTTGGTAGCGGTGACCAACGCCGTGAACCTCACCGATGGGTTGGATGGTCTGGCCTCTGGGACAGTTGTCATTGCGCTTTTACCGTTTGTCCTCATGTGCTACAGATCCGGCAGGATCGGTCTTTTGACCTTTGCGGTGGCGCTTGTAGGAAGCCTCTTGGGATTTCTCTACTTCAACAGACACCCGGCGAAGATTTTCATGGGCGATACCGGATCGCTGGCTCTTGGTGCGGCTTTGGGAGCGATCAGCGTACTGACAGGCACAGAGTTTTTCCTGGCAATAATTGGGGGGCTTTTTGTAATCGAAGTGCTTTCAGATATCATTCAAGTTACGGTTTTCAAAAAAACCGGAAAGCGGGTCTTCAAAATGGCCCCGATCCACCACCACTTCGAACTTCTAGGGTGGCATGAAACCAAGGTTGTGGGAACCTTTTACTTGGCGGCAGCGGTGTTCGCCGCTATTGGTACAGTCCTTATCATTAGGATTTGGTAATAGAGAGGTGAGGTGAATGCAGCGCAAGGGACAAATCGACCTCTGGCTGCTGCTTACCGCAAGTTTGCTTCTGATCATAGGTCTGATTTCGCTGCTCAGTGCAAGCTCGGTAATCTCCTATCAAGACTACGGCAACCCCTACGCGATTTTTTTCAGACAGTGTCTGTTTGCAGTCGTAGGGTTGGTTGCAGCAGTTGTCGCCCTGTTTTTCCCCCTGGATAAACTGAGGAAAATGAGCTGGTTGATCTACGCTGTTGCGGTAGCCCTGTTGGTCTTAGTTTTGTTTGTCGGCGAAGTAACCAAGGGCTCTCGAAGATGGATCGATCTAGGCATCGGTACCCTCCAACCGTCGGAAGTCGCAAAGCTGGCTCTGGTTATTTTTCTTGCAGATTATTTGAGCAAGGTTAAGGAGAAGATCAGGACCGTCAAGGGCATCGGCATTGCCCTCATTACAATGGCCATTGTCGGGATTTTGATCGTGTTGGGACCAGATCTGGGCACTACGGTAGCAGCCATGGCTACATGCTACTTCATGCTGATGGCTGCAGGTGCCAAAAGCAGTCACTTGTGGCTCCTGGTAGTGCTGGGGATCCTTGGGGTAATTGGGCTTGCAGTAATCGAACCGTACCGCATGAAGCGCCTTATGACCTTTCTCAACTATGAAAACGATCCGCTAGGAGACGGCTATCAGCTTATTCAATCGATCTTTGCTTTCGGCTCCGGCGGCATTGTAGGAGTGGGACTGGGTCAGTCCAAACAGAAGTACCTTTACCTTCCCGAAAACCACACGGACTTCATTTTTCCTATTGTCGGTGAAGAACTCGGGTTTATTGGCACGTTTTTCGTGGTTCTCCTTTTTGGCATCTATGCCTGGAGAGGGCTGAGAATTGCCATCAAATCAAAAGACTCGTTCCACAGCTTTCTTGCGGTGGGTCTGACCATGCAGATTGCCTTTCAGGCTTTTTTAAACATGGGTGTTGTTACAGGTGTCCTGCCTGTAACGGGTCTGACTCTGCCGTTTTTCAGTGCAGGCGGATCGTCTCTTCTCATTACCCTAACCAGTGTTGGTCTGTTGTTGAACGTTTCACGGTATGTGGAGTAGGCAGAACAAAGACGTTCAGATGGAGATGATCAAATGAGAGTAGTTGTAACCGGAGGTGGAACAGGTGGCCACATCTTTCCGGCTTTGGCCATTGCCAACGCTTTAGACGCCGAGATTCTGTACATCGGTGGGGAAAAAGGCATCGAAAAAGACATCCTGCCTGACTCCGGATTTAAGTACAAACTGATAGATGTCGAGGGATTCAAAAGGAAGCTGTCGATCAAAAACGTTGCAATCGCGCTGAAGGCCTTGACGGCAACGAAAAGGTGCAGGGCGATTTTGCGAGAGTTTAAGCCCGACGTTGTGGTAGCAACCGGAGGGTATGTCTCCGGCCCAGTGGGGCAGGCGGCAGCTGGTTTGAAGATCCCTCTCTTTCTCCAGGAACAGAACTCCTATCCCGGTGTGACCGTCAGGCTCCTGGCCAAAAAAGCACGAGCGATTTTTCTGGGGAGCAAAGGTGCCGAAAAGTACCTGCCAAAACACAAGTGCATGTTTACCGGCAACCCAGTACGCAGAGAAATAGTGGACGCCGATCGAAAAGAAGCCAGACGCAGGCTTCAACTAGAAAAAAAGACGCTGCTTCTTGTAACAGGCGGCTCTCAGGGTTCTCAGGCCATCAACGAGGCAGTGCGCGCTTTGTACCCCAAGCTCAAAAAGAAGAAGGACCTGGTGGTAGTTCACCACACCGGTTGGCTGGACTACCCTGATGTAAAAAGCGGGCCTACCGCTTATCCGGTCCTCCAAAGTGAACTGGGCCAGGGCGCAAAAGCCGTGGCAGAAAACATCTTCATCACTCCCTTTATCAAAGGGATGGCCACGTTTTTAGCCGCAAGCGATCTGGTGGTTTCGAGAGCTGGGGCAATCTTTTTAAGCGAAGCTGCAGTCCTGGGAGTGCCTCTAATTATGATTCCGTTCCCGCATGCTGCAGAGAATCACCAAACCTACAATGCCAGGGTTTGGGAGGAAAACGGTGCGGGCTTACTCATCCCCGAAGCGGAGATTTCGAGTCTGGAAGACAAGCTGCTAGCTCTGCTGGATGATCCTTCTCGGAGGAAAAAAATGGCAGAGCGTGCCAAGACGTTGGGAAATCCCACCGCCACCGAGGCGATCGTCAGGGAGATTATGTCGCTCGCCTAATCACCAGATAAGGACTTCGCTCATAGTCTGAAGTGAAGCCTTTGAAGGTGAGGTTGATTTGTTTGTCAGATCTTTTGATCTACGGTGGAAAGCCGCTCAACGGTAGCGTACGGGTTTCTGGAGCAAAAAACTCGGTACTGAAAATGATGGCCGCAAGCATTCTCACAAAAGAGCCCTGCATTCTGCGGAACGTCCCCAACTTGATCGATGTACAGCGAATGCTAGAGCTCTTGGTTGATCTGGGGACAAATGCCAAGTGGCTGGAACCTGGAACTTTATACCTGCACAATCCCAACGGGATAAGCACCTACGGTTCAGAACGGCTCATGCGCGAGATGCGGGCTTCAATACTCATACTAGGACCGCTCCTTGCCCGCTCACACAAAGCCCATGTCTTCTATCCAGGTGGCTGTGCCATTGGACCACGGCCTATCGATCTGCATTTAAAAGGACTGGAGGCTCTTGGCGCGTCTATCGAAAAGGAACAGGGAGGCGTACTCTATCTCTACAGCGACGGGCGCCTTAAAGGTGCCAGAATCTACCTGGACTTTCCTTCTGTGGGCGCCACCGAAAACCTCATGATGGCCGCTGTTCTTGCCGAAGGTAGAACCATCATTGAAAACGTAGCCAGAGAACCGGAGGTTGTGGAACTACAGCGGTTCTTGAACACCCTTGGCGCAAACGTGCACGGAGCCGGCACCGACACTATTGTGGTGGAGGGCGTGGAGTTCGGGCAACTGAAAGGCGCCGACTACACGGTTATCCCCGATCGGATTGAAGCGGGAACCTTCCTCATAGCCGGCGCGATTACCGGTGGCAACGTGAAGGTCTACGGAGCAAGAGCGGACCACAATGAAGCTCTACTTTACAAACTCCACGAGGCAGGAGTAAACTTAAACATCGGGCCCAACTTCATCGAGGTGGCAAAAGGACCGAAAGCAAGGTTCACGCCGCTGAGAATTCGAACCATGCCGTACCCAGGTTTTCCCACCGACTTGCATCCGCAGATGACCGCTCTGCTTGCACTAGCAGATGGCACCAGTTTAATCACTGAAACAGTTTTTCCCGACAGGTTCAAGTACGTTCACGAGCTCATCAGACTCGGTGCAAACATCTCTGTTGAAGGAGAGTGCGCCATCGTTAAAGGCGTTCCGAAACTCAAAGGGGCCAAAGTAGAAGCAACGGATCTTCGGGGGGGTGCTGCCCTTGTGGTAGCAGCTCTGGCAGCCTCAGGCGACTCTACAGTGCAGAAGTTGGAACATCTGGACAGGGGCTACGAAAACCTCACGGAGAAGCTTTTGTCTCTAGGGGCACTGGTGGAGCGGTACAATTAGCAGGGGCTGAAGCAGGAAATGCCAAACAATAACAGAAGTATGGTCTTAAGAGTAGTTTGAGGAGGCCATCTTCTATGAAGCAGAAGAGACGCTGCTTGATCTTTCTCCTCTTGGCATTGTCTGGTTTTTTGCTAGTCACCCAGGTTTTCAGGGTTAAAGAGGTCACCGTAGTTGGCGCTGTACTGGCCAATGAAGGTAGTATCAGAAGGGTCATTGGCCAGCCAAACCTTCTGTGGTTGGATCTTAAAGAGCTGGAAGATCGTATAGCCCAAGACAGCTTCATTAAAAAAGCAAGCATCGAAGTGGTAGGGCTTTCCAGTCTTAGGGTCACTATTGAGGAAAGGAAGCCTGCAGCAAACTTCGATCTGTCAGGTACCCTGATTCAGGTGTCAAGAGATGGCACCATTCTTTCCGTCGGAGAAGACAACGTCCTACCAACCATTTACGGGCTTGCGGTTTTCCCATTTATGCCGGGACAAGCCGTTCCCAGCGAGTACATTTACCTTTTGGAACTGGTTGAAGCCACAAGGGACCTGGGTTTGGAGGAGATTGTCAGCGATGATGGCAAGCTAACTCTGAAGATTTCCGACGGTTGCGAAGTGTTTTTGGGAACCAATTTGGAATCACCCGATGTTATACGACAGAAGTTGAAAGAAATCGCATTACGCGGACAGAAGCACAGATACATTGATTTGAGCCAAAAAGGCTACGCACGTGGCCTTTAAGGTAGGAGGGGAACATATGCTGGAGTTTGATATGGACAGACCTCAGATCGGGAGCATTAAAGTAATAGGTATTGGTGGCGGCGGCAGCAACGCGGTAAACCGCATGATCGAGGCACAAGTTAAGGGTGTGGAGTTCATTGCCATGAACACCGATGCCCAGGCTTTGACTCTGTCAAAGGCCGACACTAAGCTGCAGCTCGGAGAAAAGCTCACCAGAGGTCTTGGCGCTGGCTCCAATCCGGAAGTCGGTAAAAAGGCCGCCGAAGAGTCCCGCGAAGAGATCCTCAGCCTGGTTAGCGGCTCCGATATGGTGTTTATTGCAGCTGGTATGGGCGGAGGTACTGGAACAGGTGCTGCTCCCGTTGTTGCTGAAATCGCCCGGGAAGCAGGAGCTCTTACCGTTGGCGTTGTTACCAAGCCGTTTTTCTTCGAAGGCAAAAAGAGGATGATACAAGCGGAAGCCGGCCTTGCCTGCCTCAAGGATAAGGTCGATACCCTGATCGTTATACCTAACGACAAGTTGCTGAACATCGCAGAGAAGAACACAACCCTTATCGATGCGTTTAAAATCGCCGATGACGTCCTTCGCCAGGGCGTGCAGGGCATTTCCGACTTGATCGCTGTTCCGGGAATCATCAATTTGGATTTTGCCGACGTCAAGGCGATTATGTCGTCTGCAGGAACCGCTATTATGGGTATCGGTACCGCCAAAGGCGACGACAGAGCGCTCAACGCTGCAGAGCAGGCGATTTCTTCGCCCCTTTTGGAAACAAGCATTATGGGCGCAAAGGGCATCCTTCTCAGCATAACTGGTTCTTCCGACATTCGCCTGTTGGAGATCACTGAAGCTGCAAAGATCATCTCCGAGTCTGCCGATCCCGATGCCAACATCATCTTTGGTGCCGTGATCGATGAGAAACTCGAGGATGAGGTTCGCATTACCGTTATCGCCACCGGCTTTGATGTTAAAGGAGAAAAAGGTGCAGATGAAGCTGCTGCAACAAAAGAAGAGATTAAACCCTTTTCCACAGGTCACGATATCGACATACCGATCTTTTTAAGGAAACCCAGAAGCTAAACATTTCCTTTTTGCAGGAAATTCTGCCTTCTCAAGTAATTATTAGGTAATGAAGGGAAGGTGGCAGGGTATGTCCGTTGTTGTCTATGTCGACTTACTAATAGCCTGCCTGGCCGCTGAATTTTGGAGAGACTATCTGATCCTCTGGGCTGGAGGAGAGATAGCCAATCGAGAAGCGCGTCGAGGTGGGCTTTTTTTAGGCGCCGCTTTAGGCAGTCTGTACTACTTGGCATTTTTGCTTTTAACCAAAGGTGGTTTTTCTCTGCCGCCGTGGCTTCTGATCGTCTCGTCGCTTTTGATGCCAGCATTTATGGTGCTCCTTGCTTTCAACAAAAGAGACCTAAAAGCTGTTTTGCCTATGGTCTACCTTCTAGCTCTGATCGCAGGAGGCATCGGCTACTGGCTGCAGTCTATGAATGTAGCGCGGGTGTGGGTGCTTTTAGGCCCACACGTGGCAGTGCTCCTCATCGCCGAGATCGGTTGGGGACTCCTTCACGAACGCTTTTGGGAGAGTTTCGGTCAGATTGCTTTGGTTGTGGAGATTAATGGGCAGAAGCAGGCACTCAGAGCTCTCATCGACAGCGGTAACGAACTTGTGGAGCCGGTTAGTGGCAAACGAGTGGTAATCGTTGAGAAAGATGTGATGAAGAACCTAGTTCCTGCAGAGATCATGCAGTCTATAGAGCAGATGACGCCAATTGGCGGTGATCCGGACAGCGCAGAAGGTTGGAACAAGCGCTTGGTCCTTATTCCGTTTAAATCGGTAGGTCGGGACAGCGGTGTTTTGGTGGGACTCAGGCCTGATTCTGTTTACCTGAAGCATAAAGGCAAACAAGTTAGGCTTCCAGGAGTGATCATCGGTTTGGAAACGGGCTCCCTCAGCCAACGAGGCGAGTATCAAGCGCTGATTCATCCGGCACTTCTTCTTGCAAACTCTGGAGGTGAGCAGCGTGAAATGGCTTAAAACCCTCTTCGGGAAGTTGAAAGGCCTCTCACTTCTAGATGTTAAGCTCTTTCTCAGCCAGTTCCTCAAAAGACGCCGCCACGTCTTTTACGTCGGCTCTAGCGAGGTACTGCCGCCGCCCCTTCTTCCAGAAGAAGAACGGGTGCTGCTGAAAAAGCTCCAAGCAGGAGAAGCGTCGGTTAAGAGCACTCTTATCGAAAGAAACCTGCGCCTTGTGGTATATATTGCCAGGAAGTTCGAAAACACCGGTGTAGGCATTGAAGATCTGGTGTCTATCGGCACCATCGGATTGATAAAGGCCGTAAACACCTTTGACATCGGCAAGAACATTAAGCTGGCAACCTATGCCTCTAGATGTATCGAAAACGAAATTTTGATGTTTCTCAGGAGGCACCAAAGGACAAAAGAGGTCTATTTAGACGACCCGCTAAACACAGACTGGGACGGAAATGAGCTCTCCTGGCTTGACGTTCTTCCCGCCTCTGAAGGCGACGGCGTGTACCAGGTTCTGGAGGAAGAAACCGACAAAAATCTGCTGAAAGCTGCCCTCCTGAAGCTCGAACCCAGAGAGCAGGAGATCGTGACACTCCGCTTTGGCATCGGCATCGACCGCGAACTCACTCAAAAAGAAGTGGCAGACAAAATGGGTATCTCCCAGTCGTATATTTCCCGGCTGGAAAAGCGGATTATGAAGAAACTGCGTCGAGAACTGAAAAAGTTCGAATAAAAAACCAAGGCCGACTCTTTGGGGCCTTGGTTTTTTTTGTCCCCTTCGGGTATATCTTTAGCCTTTTGCACCCATACTTTCTATGAGATGGCCCGTAGGGAGGAAAAGCAGATGATTAATAAAGTTGAGATATGCGGAGTAAACACGGCCGAACTGCCGGTCATAAAAAACGAGAAAATGAAAATGCTCCTGGCCAAAGTCAAAGAAGGAGATCAAGCTGCAAGAGAAGAGCTGATCCAGGGGAACCTCAGGCTGGTCCTCAGCGTCATTCAGCGCTTCAACAACCGCGGCGAAAACGTCGATGATCTCTTTCAGGTGGGCTGTATCGGCTTAATGAAGGCCATAGACAACTTCGATCTCTCGCAGAACGTGCGCTTCTCAACGTATGCAGTGCCAATGATCATCGGTGAAATCAGACGCTACCTCAGAGACAACAACCCCATTAGAGTCAGCCGTTCGCTGCGGGATATTGCGTATAAAGCTCTGCAGATCAGGGACAAGCTGGCAGGAGAAAAAGGTACGGAACCTTCGTTAAGCGAGATCGCCGAAAACCTCGGCGTGGATAGAGAGGAAATCGTCTACGCCCTCGATGCCATTCAGGAACCCATTTCTCTGTTTGAACCGATCTACCACGATGGTGGAGATCCTATCTTCGTAATGGACCAAATCGACGACGAAAAAGCTAAAGACAGCATATGGATTGAAGAGATCTCTTTGAGGGAAGCTATAGATAGACTAGATGAAAGAGAGCGAAAGATCTTAAGCATGCGCTTTTTTGAAGGTAGGACCCAAATGGAAGTTGCAGAAGAGATCGGCATCTCCCAAGCCCAGGTCTCCCGTCTCGAAAAAGCCGCACTTTTCGACCTCAAGCTGCACTACTCAGAGGGGGAGGCGACCAACCAATGAGAAAGCGCCTCAGGAGAGAGAAACTGGAAAGGGCGGCACTGGTCTTTTTGGCAGTATGTCTCTTTCCGTTGTTTTTGGGTTTTGCCGATGGCTCGCAGGAGTTCTTGAGGTTGCACGTTTTGGCCAACTCAGACAGCTTCGAAGACCAAATGCTGAAGCTGCAGGCGCGAGATGCGGTCTTGGCTGAGATGAACGTGCTGCTTTCAGGACAAAAGGATCTGGAGAAGGTAGTGGAGATCATCAAGGGTAGCGAAGATGAGTTAGTGCAGAAAGCTTCTGAAGCCATAGGATACAAGTATCCGGTGAAGATAGAGTTGGGTAGGGAAGACTACCCGGAAAGAAGCTACGGAAACCTCATCCTTCCCAGTGGAGAGTACCTCTCGCTTAAGGTGATAATCGGCGAAGGAAGCGGGCAGAACTGGTGGTGCGTTCTGTTTCCGCTGCTCTGCTCGATAGAAGCCGGAGAAAACGCCATCGAAGTTGTAGATGGCGAGGGAGGACCGCCAGTTAAGTTCCGTTTCAAACTGGCTCAAAACGAAATGAAAAAACCACCTTCCCTAGATGCAGTGCTTGCATTCCTACAGCAGTTCCGCCTCTGGCCTTGGTCTTGAGGCGGCTTTTTTTTTGCCCCAAAAACCTTTTTCCAGCTGGAAGTCCATTCATCCTTAGAGGTGCGGAGAATCTGGATTAAGCAAAATCAAGGAGATAGGCATTTGGTAAACCGCTTTTAGGCTTTGTTAGAGCAAAATCTCACCAACCTGTGCCATAATCCCGACTAACGCATAACCTAAAGAGGAGGTGTAAGCGGTGGGCACTAGGTTAAACGACTTAAGACAAAAAGAGATTGTGGATACTGCAACAGGAATGAAGCTTGGCGAGATTATCGATTTGGAACTTGATATGCATACAGGTCAAATCACGGCGCTGATTGTTCCGGGACCAAACACCGTCTGGGGAATCTTCAGACGCCGAGAGGATGTAGTAGTGCCTTGGACGAAAATAAAGACAGTAGGTAAAGACGTTATTTTGGTGGATGCGTCGAGTAACAATCTTCTGCTGAAATAACCCTCAAGCAAAGGAGGGAAGCCTCTTTTAAGAGGCGGCCTTGATATGGACAAGATCTACTATCAGCTGAAACTTATTCACGGACAACCTTTCGGAACGTTTGCAAACTTCCCAGCGTTCAACCTGTTTTCTACCAGGCACTTTGGCAACGCAAAGGATGAAGCCTCCATCAGGTGGATTGAGGAGAAAACCGGAAGGGATCTGGCCTATGCCAGCCAGGTCCACGGGAGTACGATTCTGAAGGCCGACAAAAAAGGCAACCTCGGCGAAGGCGATGGCCTGATTTTGGAGAATAACTTATTAGGCGGAGTATTTACAGCCGACTGCCAGCCGATCATCTTTTCCGACCTGAAAGGCCAGCACGTTGCGGTCGTTCATGCAGGATGGCAGGGGGCCCTTAAAGGCATTGCCCTGAAGGCTGCCAAGACTCTGCTCGATTCAGGTGCGAAGGAGTTGGTGGCGGCGATCGGACCTTCGGCCCGTCCCTGCTGCTACGAGGTGCAGGAAGACCTCTACGAAAAGTTTGCAGGGAGCTGGCCTAAAGAGAGTAGGCAGGTCTTCTACAGAAACGACGGCAGGCTTTTCCTTGATTTAGACCGGTTCCATCAGTTAATATTAGAAGGTGTTGTCTCCAAACTCTACCATGCCAATCAGTGCACAATCTGTTCTAAAGACTATCATTCCTACAGGAGAGAGAAGACTACCGCTAGACAGATTGGCATTGTTGGAAGAAGGATTTAGCGCGCGGTGCTCGAAAGCATATTAATTGGTCGCATTGTTAACAAATTATCAATCAGTGTGCGCTACAGGAGGTGAATCTGGCGTTCTCGCCAGTGAACTAGTGGCAAAAACGATAATATTTGGTTTGTTTGGCGGACTTGGCCTTTTCCTGTACGGAATGAGTCAAATGGGGGAAGGTCTGCAGAGAGCCGCCGGCGAAAGAATGCGCCGCATACTGGAAGTTCTGACAGGAAACACATTCTCGGCAATTCTTGTAGGGACTGCAGTTACGGCAATTATTCAATCGAGCTCCGCTACGTCGGTGATGGTAGTGAGCTTTGTCAACGCCGGACTGATGACGTTAAAGCAAGCTATCGGGGTCATCATGGGTGCAAACATTGGTACCACAGTGACGGCTTGGTTAATCGCTATAGATCTCGGCGAGTGGGCTTTGCCCGCTATAGGACTCGGTTTCATTCTGATTATGCTTGCAAAAAACAAAACTTATAGACACATTGGACAGACTATCCTGGGATTTGGCCTTCTCTTTTTGGGTTTGGGTATAATGAGCAATGCGTTTTCCGTCGTTAAGCAAAACCCCAAACTAGCTGATTTGTTCCTGTCCCTGGAAGGATCTCACATTGCATCCTTATTAGTAGGAATTTTGGTGACCATGATTATTCAATCGAGTTCGGCTACTACAGGTCTTGTAATAGCCCTTGGAACTCAAGGCCTTTTATCTTTTGATGCCGCGCTGCCCATTATCCTCGGAGCAAACATCGGAACTTGTGTGACAGCCATCCTGGCGTCTATCGGTTCGTCCCGCACAGCAAAAAAAGCTGCAGCGGCTCACCTGATGTTTAACGTGGTTGGTTCTGTAGTTGCCATGTTGGTGCTTCCGTGGTTCACCAAGCTGGTTTACGCCATTACTCCAATCGACGGCTTCGGCCACTTGATCGCTAATGCCCATACGTCTTTCAACTTGATCAATACTCTCCTTTGGGTTGGCTTTGTTCCGTTTATGGAGAAGGCAGTGAACGTGCTGGTACCAGGACGAGACCGCGATCTGCCGCAAATGGCGCCGGAGTATCTGGACAAGCATATGCTAGGCACACCGTCTGTGGCATTGACTTTGGCCTCTAAAGAAATCCTCAGGATGGCCAAAATCGCCTCTGAGATGGTGGAAGATGCCAAAGCCGGTTTCTTTGAAAAGGACAAACAGGCCATCAAGGATGCCTTCGCCAAAGAAGATGTTGTTGACCACATTCAAAAAGAAGTGATCAGCTACCTGTCGGCGATCCTTTCCCGAAGCTCTTTGACCAAGCAGCTGTCTGCGAAAATGGCAGGACTCATGAACATCGTCAACGACATCGAAAGAGTTGCAGACCACTGCAACAACCTTGCCCAGTACGCCAACGACATCATCGAGGAAAACATCAACTTCTCTGAGGAGGCAACCGAAGGGCTCCAGGACTTCTTCAACACCGTGCAGGAACAGTATGACCGCTCGGTAGAAGCTCTGCGGAGAGACGACAGGACTCTAGCACGCGAAGTCATGCAGATGGAAAACGAGATCGACAGCATTGAAACAAGCCTCAGGCGTGCTCATCTCAGAAGAGTCAATACTGGAGAGTGCTCTCCATTTGTAGGTGTGGTTTTCGTTGAGGTTTTGAGAAATCTCGAACGTATTGGAGACCATTCGGTGAACATCGTCGAACCGGTATTAGATGAAGAACTCAGAATCGGTAAGATAGACTTGTAACGGGACAGAAGTCCCGTTCTTTCTTTTACAGGGATTTGAAAGGACTACTGTCAATAAATGGAGAAATAAAAAGAGATGGACAAGGATTGGGAGGAGAATTTAAATGGCAGTAGCGCGTCGGCAAAAAAACACCGAGGAAAAAAAGCCTGGAATCTTTGACGACATAAAAAAAGAAGTAGGAAGTGTTGTGCTGGTTGCCCTAGCCATCCTCATCTGGTGGAACATCAGCTTCCCGCCTGATGGCAAGATCGGCATCTTGTTCAACCAGCTTTTCAAGCTGGCATTCGGTTCTCTGGCAGGCATCTTTCCATTCATCCTGCTTCTCGGCTCTTTTGGTGTGATGTTTAAATCCTTTTGGGCTCAGCAGAGGGGTAGAACCGAGTGTTTAGTGGTTTTGTATGTAGGCCTTTTGGGTTTGTGGCACTGGCTTCTGCCTGTAGATGCCATTCATGGCGCAACCCCCTGGGCGGAGCTGTTTTCTGCAGCTCGAGATGGGTTTGGCGGAGGGTACGTAGGGGCTTTTGTAACAGGAGGCCTGTGGTGGGCTTTAGGCCGCACTGGAACCCTGATTGCCCTAATCTTGATTATGGTTATCGGGATTATCGGCATTGGGCGGAGACCGCTCATTGATAAGCTGAAGGCCTTAGGAGCTGCGCTTTTTAGTAAGCTGAAAAGAGGAAAGTCTGAAAAAAAGCCTCGGGAACCGAAAGTAAAAGAAAAGACCCCAAAGCTCAAGGGAAAAAGGAAAATGCTAAAGGGGAAGGACGAAAGTGAAGCTCCCAAGGACAAACCTGAAGAACTGCCCCAAGCGCATACGCTGAAGAAAGCGGTCAATGAAGGTGAGATCGCTGCTGCCAAAGTTCCCACTGGTCGTCCCACCATCGACATTCTCCTAGATCCCATAAAAGACGAAAGCACGGTGCAGGAAGATCGTTCGGATCTTCTGGAAAAAACCCTAAAGAGTTTCAACGTGGACGTGACCATTTCCGGATACATCTGCGGACCGACCATCACCCGCTACGAGGTTATCCCTGGAGCGGGGGTTAAAGTCAAGCAGATTGAGAATCTTGCAGACGATATAGCGCTGGCCCTTGCTGCGAGAAGTGTCCGTATAGAGGCACCGATTCCGGGCAAAAGGGCTGTTGGTATTGAAGTTCCCAATGAGACACCGGGAACTGTATATTTGAAGGAAGTTCTGGATAATCCTTCCTTTTTGAGCAGCAAGTCGCCGCTCACCATCGGTTTTGGAAAAGATATTGGTGGAGCGAGTGTAGTCTCCGACATGGATAAGCTCATTCACCTGCTCATCGCAGGTTCTACCGGATCGGGGAAGAGCGTCTGCATCAACGCTATTCTTGCGAGCCTTTTGATCAAAGCTTCACCTGAGGAGATGCGGTTGCTCCTTGTGGACCCGAAAAGGGTAGAACTGGCGCTCTACGAAGGGCTGCCTCATTTGCTCACTCCAGTAGTTACAGATCCCAGAGAAGCGGCTAAAGCCTTACGCTGGGCTGTCATGGAGATGGAGGAACGCTACATCGCTTTTGAAGAAGCTAGGGTTCGCGACTTGAAAGGTTACAACGATAAGGCGAAGAAAGAAGGCAAGGAGCTTCTCCCATACATCGTCATCGTCATCGATGAGCTTGCCGACTTGATGATGGTAGCTTCTGCCGAAGTCGAAGAGGCCATCTGCCGGCTGTCGCAAAAAGCTCGAGCTGCCGGTATGCACCTCATCGTTGCCACGCAGAGACCTTCCACAGACGTTGTTACCGGTCTGATTAAAGCAAACGTTCCCTCGCGTATTGCCTTTGCCGTTGCTTCAGGCACCGATTCCAGCATTATCCTGGACACCAGAGGAGCGGAAAGGCTCCTTGGCAAGGGCGATATGCTGTTTTACCCTATAGGCTTCGCCAAACCGGTTAGACTTCAAGGCGCTTATGTTTCCGACAAAGAAGTAGAACTACTTGTAGAAGCTTGGAAGGCACAGGGCGATCCGGACTATATTGATATGAAGGTTGCAGATGAAGCCCAGAGAGTGGGAGTAGACGCCAAAGATGAACTTCTGCCTCAAGCTGCCCAGATTGTGGTGGAAAACGGCAGGGCTTCGGCTTCTTTTCTCCAGAGACACCTGAGGATCGGTTACACGCGAGCCGCACGGCTGATCGATATCATGGAGAGTTTGGGCATCGTCGGACCGCACCAAGGGAGCAAGCCCAGGGAGATTTTGGTTACAGAAGAGCAGTTGAATGAAAAACTGCACGACTATTAAAAGGGGGGAGAGTTGAAATGAGGGAGTTTGGGGAGTATCTAAAAAAGGAACGTGAGGCTAAGGGTTTTACCCTGGAGCAGATTTCTAAAGAAACAAAGATCCGACTGGACTACCTGGAAGCAATTGAAAGCGGAGAGTTTCACAGACTCCCCGGTGAGTTTTACTCTCGCACCTACATCAGAGCTTATGCCAAGACTATCGGGCTAGACGAAGATGTTGTGATGGAGAAGTACCGCAGTCTCTTGGAGACGGCAGAGGCCGAGGGTAGCGAAGAGGGGAGACCCGTTGTCAAGAAGTGGGATGGTACGCTGCAGAGCACAGTAGCGTCAAAAGGTAAGGCTCCCAGGGAACGCAAAGGCAGAAGAGTTTTCTGGTTCCTTTTGATCATTGCCATACTTGCTTTAGGTGCAGTATTACTCCTCGACTATTTGGGGTATTTTGACTTTGAAGAGGATTATCAAGCACCGGACATTCCGGAGGCAACTGTTGAAAGCACAGATGAAGCGGTTGACTTGACAACGCCCGACATCGATGACCTAGCCACCGATGCAACGCTGCCCGACCAGAACCCAGCTGACATCGGAGAGGCAGAGCCCCAAGAAGAAACAGAACAGGTTCCAGAGACTCAGGAAGAAAGCCTTCCGAAGACTTTTACTTTGGTTCTTAAAGCCAGCGGTGACTGCTGGTATGAGATCCGCACAGAAAGCGGAACGACGATCCGCAGTGGGCTTTTACGGTCTGGGCAGGAGGTTTCCACTGCTGGAACTCAAGCCTTGAGAGTCCTTTTAGGCAAGCCCGAAGTAATCACTTTGGTGATCGATGATAGCACAGTAGCTATACCCGATGACGTCCGCGAGTTAATTGTGGACAGCTCGGGGCAAGTAAATATTTTGAATAGATGGTGAAACAATGGATCATTTGGTAATAGGATTAGCATACGGAAAGTTTCGCATTGCAGCGATCACAGGTAAAGACACAGTAGAAGAAGCTAGAAAAAGACACAATCTCTCGCACACTGCTACAGCGGCACTAGGACGGTCGCTCCTTGGTGCCGGTCTTCTTGCAAGTTCTTTTAAATCGGACAAAGAAAGAATACTCCTGCAGTTTCGCGGCGACGGACCGGTGTCACCGATTGTGGCTATGGCCGATCGCAACGTGAACGTCAGGGGGTACTGCGAGAATCCTCAGGTCGAGCTGGAACTAAACTCCCAGGGCAAGCTCGATGTAGGTGGAGCAATCGGTAGCGGTATGCTGTACGTGATCAGAGAGCGCGACAATTACGAGCCCTACACCGGGACTGTGCCTATTCAAACCGGAGAGGTCGGAGACGATCTGGCCTATTACCTGCAGATCTCGGAGCAGGTCCCATCAGCGGTGGGTCTTGGTGTTTTGGTAGATCCCACCGGGGAAGTGCGCTCTGCAGCAGGCCTTCTGGTTCAGGTCCTTCCCGGAGTGCCTGAGGAAGACATCATTCAGCTTGAGGAGAAGCTGATGAATCTCGGCTCTTTGAGCCACCGGTTTGATCAGGGAGAAACCCCAGAGAGCCTTCTGGACGACCTTTTTGAGGGATGGAACAAACTGGAAGAGCGTCCGCTCAAGTTTGCCTGCGACTGCAGCAAGGAACGCTTCCAAAGGGGCCTTTTCAGTTTGGGCCGTGAAGAACTATCCGATCTCTTGGAGACGCAGCAGAGCGTGGAAACAGTATGCCGGTTCTGCGGTGAGAAGTACGAGTTCAGCAGAGAGGAAATCGAGGAACTGATGAAAAAAGCCTAGGGAGTGTTGATATGCGCAGACTTTGGCTCTGGGTTCTAGGTGTTTTTCTGGTTTTTGCAGTGTTTTTTGTCTTAGGCGCCGATTTTCTTGCAGACGTCCTTTGGCATGACAGTATGGGATACGTCGATTCCTTCTACAAGATCCTTGGTCTCAAAATCTTGCCGGGGCTAGTAGCATTTGTCCTAATCTATCTGTTTCTAATGATCAACTGGTTGTTTGTCCGGAAAACTTGGGAGGCTGAAAGGGAAGAGGAAGGTTTGGAGCCGGTGAAGGTAAGCAAATGGCTGACCGGCGTCTTGGGCGTCCTTTTGTCGTTTGCCTTTACCAGCAACATCCTCCTCAACTGGCAGACTGTAGCAAGGTTTCTTGGGCGCAATCCTTTTGGAATCGAAGATCCCATCTTTCATATGGACGTGTCGTTTTACGTCTTCGTGCTGCCTTTAATCCAGGGCTTGTATGTCACAGCCTTTGCAGTTGCAGTGTTTACTTTGCTGTTTACGGGAGTTTTCTATCTAGCAACAAGGTCCATCACTTTTTACAAACGTCGGGTGTACCTAGGCGACCGAGCGCGCCTTCATTTGCTTCTACTCATCATCCTCATTGTGGCGCTTGCGGTGCTAGGGCTGCAGATCAACAGCTATGAACTTCTCCGCTCTCCCACAGGTGCTGTTTACGGTGCGGGCTACAGCGACGTTTACGGCAGACTTGTGGTCAACAGGATTTTGCAGATCCTCTGCGTCTTGGCGGTCTTTGTTTTTGCCCTAGACCTCTTTCGGAGGGAGTACAAGTGGACCGTATGGACTCTATTGGTTCTTGTTGCTGTGGGGATTTTAGGTCAGTTTGCTGCGCCGATTCTGCAGAAGGTAGTTGTAGAGCCCAACGAGCTGAACAAAGAGCGGAGATTTATCGAACATAACATAGGTTTCACCCGTTTTGCGTATGGATTAGATGAAGTCGTTTCCGCCCAGTTTGAACCAGCTTTGGCTTTTTCCTCCGACGACTGGATCGATAATACAGAAGTGCTGGATAATGTCAGGCTGTGGGATTGGAGAGCGCTGGAAAAATCCTTCTCCCAGCTTCAGGAACTCCGCTACTACTACAAAATGGGCGATATCGATATAGATCGCTACCAGGTCGATGGAAAAACTACCCAGATGGCACTCAGCGTGCGGGAGATCGATTCGAACTACCTTACGGGCACTGCCAGAAGCTGGGTCAACAAGCACCTCGTTTTCACTCACGGTTACGGTTTCGTCATGAGCAGCATACACGGCGTGACTCCTCAGGGAATACCTGAGTTTCTGGTAAGGGACATACCGCCTAAAGGCATCATTGACGTTACTCGGCCTGAAATCTACTTCGGCGAGCGAACAAACGACTATGTAATCGTGAAGACCCGGCAAAAAGAGATGAACTACCCCAGTGGTGAAGACAACGTCTACACTACCTACCAGGGCGACGGTGGGGTAAAGGTCGGCGGACTATTTGGCAGGTTGTTGTTTGCCTTGAAGTTCGGCACGTCGAAAATCCTTTTTAGTTCGGATATCACATCGGATTCCCAGATTCTTTACTACCGCAACATTACAGAGCGGGTCAAGCGACTTGCACCTTTCCTGATCTTGGATCCGGATCCCTATGCCGTTACGGTAGAAGGTGGCATATACTGGTTGATGGATGCCTACACGACCACAAGCTACTTCCCATACTCGCAGCCTATCTCCGGTCTGGGCAACTACATGAGAGCGGCGTTTAAGGTCGTCGTCAATGCTTACACCGGCAGTGTCGACATCTACCTCTACGACGAAGCGGATCCAATAGGCAGAGCCTATAAAAACGTGTTTCCCAATCTGATCAAACCCAAGTCCGAGTTTCCCCAGGAGTTCGCAGCGCATATCCGCTATCCGGAGCAGCTGTTCCTGGCACAGGCCCAGATTCTCCAAACTTACCACATGACAAACCCCGAAGTTTTCTTCAACAAAGAAGACGTCTGGGATGTGCCCCAGGAGATCTACCAGGGGCAGACCGTCAGAATGGATCCGTACTACACCATGGTGCAGTTCCCAGGAGAAAACCGAGCGGAGTTTGTTCTGATGCTGCCGTTTACTCCAAGGGGCAAGCAGAACATGGTCTCCTGGCTTGCAGGAAGATCCGATGGAGATAACTACGGCGAACTGGTATTGTACAGGTTCCCGAAAGACCGGGTTATCTACGGTCCTATGCAGATTGAGGCCCGAATTAATCAGGACGCCGAGATCTCCCAGATGCTCAATCTTTGGAATCAGCAGGGCTCGTCTGTTCAGCGGGGCAACCTCCTGGTGCTGCCTCTCAACGACAACATCCTTTACGTAGAACCGGTCTACCTCCAAGCCAGCCAGGGACAGATTCCCGAGCTCAGACTGGTGGTGCTCTCCGATGGGAACAACATCATCTACGGCAGGACGTTCCGGGAAGCTCTTGACCGCATCCAAAGCCTGGTCACCGACGAGACAGCTTTGCCTGAAGATGGATATAAGACCGACGATTTTGCAGAGACTAAGGATGCAGATTATGCAGAACTTGCCAGGCTTGCCTGGGAGGCATTTTTAGAAAGCGAAGAAGCGCTGCAGAGCGGCCCGGACTGGGAGAGGTACGGCAGGGCCCAAGCAAAGCTGAGAGAGCTTCTAGCTAGGCTAAATGCCAACTGATAAAGTTATTCCAGCCCGGCACTTGCCGGGCTTCAGTATGAGGTGAAAATATGTGGTATCATTATGTAGGTATTGGCGGAATTGGCATGAGTGCCCTAGCTGCCATTATGCTGTCTAAAGGGCATAAAGTCACCGGTTCGGACCTGAAGGAAAACTTCCAGACCGAACAGCTGAAAAAGCAGGGAGCCACTATTTTCGTCGGACACCGCGAAGAAAACGTAGAAGCGCCCGATGTTGTAGTTTACACTTCTGCTGTACCTTTCGATAATCCAGAAAGAGTCGCAGCTAGAAAGAAACACATCAAAGAGATCCACAGATCGGAAAACCTAGCAGAGATCCTCAACGGTCATTACGGCATAGCCATATCAGGAGCTCACGGCAAGACAACCACCTCGGGAATGACCACCTACATGCTCCGGCAGGTGGGGAAAGACCCCACTGGGATCATCGGGGGATACATTCCACAGCTGCAGGGGAACTTTGTTGTGGGCATGAGCGACCTTGTTGTTGCTGAGAGCGACGAATCTGACGGCAGCTTCCTTAACTACTATCCCCACATCGGTTCTGTCTCCAGCGTTGATGCGGACCATCTGGAAAACTTCCAATACAACTACGAGAAGCTTTATGAAGCCTACAAAAAGTTTGTGGCAAACATTAAGGATCTGGCCATAATCTGTGCAGACGAAAAGGCAACCCTGGATCTGGCAGAACACGCAAAGGCAAAAGTTATAACCTACGGGCTCACTGCAGGAGATCTCAGAGCTTACGACATCGTTGAAGGCCCTGTTACGACTTTTAGAGTGCGCTTAAAAGACAAAGATCTGGGTATATTTTCCCTGAAGCTTCCGGGAAAACACAATGTGGCCAACTCGCTGGTGGCTATATCCGTAGCCCTGGAACTTGGGCTGGATATGGATGCGGTGAAGCACGCACTGAGTGAGTTTTCCGGGATTGGCAGGCGTTTTGAGATCCGCTATCAAGTTGGAGACACACTCATCGTCGATGACTACGGGCATCACCCCAAAGAGATCGTGGCGACACTGGATGCCGCTAGAAACCGCTACCCCGAAAAGGAGATCTGGCTTTGCTTCCAACCCCACCGCTACAGCCGCACCAAGCTTCTGTGGGGCGAGTTCATCAAAGCACTCAGCCACGCTGACAAAGTTGTGGTTTTGGGGATTTATGCACCTCCTCCTGAGCAACCCATTCTTGGAGTAAGCGGGGCAGAGCTCGCCGACGAGGTGGCAAAGCTTGGAAAAAGCGCCTTCTACGCTGAAACGTTGGAAGACGCTGCCGAACTGGTCAAAGAAAAAGCCCCAAAAGGAGCTTTGATCATTGCTATGGGTGCAGGTTCCGTTACAAAGCTTCCCGATCTTCTGAATCTACGTCTGCAGAGAAGCTAGAGATATCCAGATGGCTTTGGGCAAAAGCCAGAAACCGGTTGAGAGATGAGCTCAGGCGCCTGTGGTAGGATGGACTGGTTCCGGAAGCGGTGATGAACTTCTGCACTGCATCCTCTGGAGCCGTGGACAGGAGATATCTCAGGAACCTGCTGGCATCTCCTACATAGACCTCTTCGTGTTTTAGCCCCTGTTTTAGCAGGTGTTCCATGTAGGCCGTAATGAAATACGTTTTGCTCACCATTATTTTCACCTCAAAAGGGGGTTGGATTTTGGATTTTTTTAGTTTGACCAAACAAGAACTTGAAGAGTATCTGCTGATGCGGGGGCTCCCGAAGTACCGGGCGCTGCAGCTTCTGCATTGGGTGTACAAAAAAGGCATCACCGATACCGAAGAGATGACAAACCTGCCGAAATCCATGAAAGGCGAGGCTCTTGGCCTTAGTATTCTGCCCCTTAAAGAGGAACTGATACAAAGGTCAGTGGATGGCACGGAAAAAGCTCTCCTTCAGCTTGAAGACGGTGAGTACATCGAGACCGTCTACATTCCCGACGGTTTGAGAGCTACAGTGTGCTTTTCCACTCAGGTAGGCTGCGCCATGGGCTGCAGCTTTTGCGCAACGGGGAAGAGCGGTTTTAGTAGGAACCTTTCCTCGGGAGAGATTGTGGGACAGCTCTACTACTGGAAGTACGTCAGGAAGCTTCCTGTCACTAACGCCGTGGCAATGGGGCAGGGAGAACCTCTGGCAAACTGGGAGAACTTTAAAAAGGCTATAGCCATCATCAACGATCCAGATGCCTTTAGTTTAGGGGCAAGGATGATCACCGTGTCCACCTGCGGCATAGCGCCGAGGATTAGGGAGCTTGGCAGGTTGCCGTGGCAGATCAATTTGTCGGTGTCTCTGCACGCACCGACAGACGAGCTCCGCTCCCAGCTGATGCCCATAAATAACAAATATCCCCTAAAGGAGTTAATAGAGGCTGTCAAGGAATATATAGAGGCGACCAATAGGCGAGTGACCTTTGAATACACTGTGGTTCCCGGTCTCAACGACGGCCCCGAAAATGCAAGGCTCCTTGTGGGGCTCCTGCGTGGACTCCTCTGCCACGTCAATGTAATTCCCGTAAATCCGCTGGAGGGGAAAGGTGAAGATCCTTCAGCTGCCGAAGAGTTTGTAAGGCTGATAAAAAGCCAACTGAATGTAACTTTGAGGCGCTCAAGAGGCTCTGATATAGATGCAGCTTGCGGGCAACTCAAAAGAAAAGTGTTCGAGTAAAAGGCTGGTGACTACAGTGCAGGTCGTAGCTAAAAGTGAAAAGGGATTGGTCCGAAAAACCAATGAAGATAGGTTTCTAGCAACAGAGTCTCTGCTGGCTGTGGCTGACGGTATGGGTGGTCACCTTGCAGGTGATGTTGCAGCTCAAATAGCCATTGAAAAGCTATCGGAGTTCACTGCAGAGGGTGACGTTTTGAGCAACCTGAAGGCTCTTTTTTTGCTCACTAACCGTACTATTTTCGAACAGGGTAAGTATAATAAAGAACAGGAAGGGATGGGGACAACCCTCACCGTTTGCTGTGTTCAAGGCAGCAAAGGTTACTTCGGTCACGTGGGAGACAGCAGAGCGTATCTCGTACGGGATGGCCAAGTTCGTCAGCTTACACAAGACCACTCCTACGTCAACCAGCTGGTTGTTCTGGGAACTCTTTCGCAGGAAGAGGCCAAGAACCATCCGCAACGCAATGTTCTCCTTAGAGCCCTCGGTGCCCAAGAGGATATCGAGGTAGATCTTTTTGAAGTGGACTTTCAACCCGGCGACATCGTTCTTCTGGCAACAGACGGGCTTGTAACCGATTTGGATAAAGAAGTTCTCGAAGAAATACTGCTTAGTGAAATCAGTTTAGAGGAAATGGCAGACAGACTGCTTGAAGCTGCTTTGGCCTCTGGTGGCAGGGATAACGTCACTGTTGTACTAGGCCAAGTTTGAGATAGGAGATGAGTCTCTTGATTGGAGAGATCCTTGGGAATCGCTACGAGATTAAAAAGCTGATCGGCGAAGGCGGTATGGCACTAGTTTACCTTGCCCAGGACCTGCTTCTCGATCGCCCAGTGGCTATCAAGCTGCTCCGTTCAGAGTACTCTTCGGATCAAGAGTTCGTGGAGCGGTTTCAACGAGAAGCCAAGTCAGCAGCCAAACTCTGCCATCCCAACGTTGTAAACATCTACGATGTTGGTGAAACCGAAAACAGTCATTATATCGTTATGGAATACATTGACGGCATCAGCCTTAAAGACTTAATTAAGAAAGAAGGCATGCTGTCTGTTGAAGATAGTTTGAAAATTGCAGAACAGATCTGTTCTGCTCTTGATCATGCCCACAAAAACCTGATCGTTCACAGAGACATCAAGCCTCACAACATCATGATCACCAAACAAAAGCATGTCAAGGTCATGGACTTCGGCATTGCCAGAGCTGTGAGTTCTGCAACTATCACCAGAACCGGCGTGGTGCTCGGTTCGGTGCATTACTTCTCGCCAGAGCAAGCTACAGGAAAGGAAGTTACGGAAGCCTCAGACATCTACTCGCTAGGGGTCGTCCTCTACGAAATGCTCACCGGGAAAGTGCCGTATGATGCAGACACTCCAGTGGGTATTGCCTATCAACACGTGCAGGCTGAAATTCCGCCGCTTTCGCAAAAACGGCCCGGTCTGCCGCCTTTTGTTGTGGGCATTGTTAATAAAGCACTGGCAAAAAAACCCGAGGACCGTTTTAAGTCGGCTCGGGAGATGGAAGTTAGTATTATTGAAGCTCTTAGTACCCTCCATGAGATAAACTTGGAAAAAACTTTTTTGTCCAAGCTCAACGTCAAAGAGCCCCCTTACAAGGGAGATGTAGCAGAAAACGGTGCAAGAGGGGTTTTAGGACCGACTAAACCTTACGAATCAAGTGAGAGGGATCAAGAAATGGGCAGGAAAAAAAATGCTGAAAAAAAACGCAAAAAAGCCAAACGCTCTCTAGTCAAAACGTTGCTCCTGATTTTGTTGGGATTGATGCTGCCAACCTATCTCTTTTTCCAAATCTCGGCATTTTTGAACGTGCCGGAGGTAGAGGTGCCAAACATCGTCGGCCTAAGCGATGTTGAAGCGAGGAAAAGGATCGACGAGCGCAACCTGGTCTACGAAGTGGACTCTGAAGTCTTCAGCCCGGACGTTCCCAAAGGCCACGTCATCACCCAGATACCTGAAGCAGGGCGGGTTGTGAAGATAAACCGTAATGTTCAGGTGATCCTTTCTAAGGGTCCGGAGCTGGTTATTGTTCCTGATCTCATCGGCATGGATATTCGCAACGCCCAGGTAATGCTGCAGGCGATGAACCTAACAGACGGTGAGAGGGAGTACGTAGAGACAGACGAGTATCCGCCAAACACCATTATCGACCAGTCGCCAAAGCCTAACGAGGATATAGAAAAGGGCAGTGCGGTCAATTTGACTGTGGCAACTGCCAGTTCAACCAGAGTGTTTAAAATGCCAAGTCTGATCAACATCACCCTGCAAGAGGCCAAGCTTCTTCTGGGAAGGCACGGACTTGTTCTAGGGGATACCTATCCCGACAGCACTTCGATTTTGCCTGAGGGCTACATTGTTGCTCAGAACCCGCTGCCGGACTCCGACGTTACTGAGGGCACCATCGTCGACGTTACCATCAGCGCTAAATCGGGGTCGGTGTTCCTTCAGGAGAGCACCGAAGGTTCCGGGGACGGGGACGAAGCAAGCCAGTGGGAGATCTCCCACGGAGTCAAGGAGTACAACGTTCTTGTTCACGTGGTTAGAAGTGGTATCTTGAGAATCGTCGTTATCGATGAAACCGGTTCTAAAGAGTGGTTCCACAGCAGCGTGAAGGAAGGCGAAGTGATCCAGAGAAACGTGAGCGGTTTGGGCGCTCAGGGCAAGCCCGATGTGTACGTGCAGATCTGGCTTGACGGAGAGATTTGGAGGGAGCAGGTGCTCTTAGATGTTACAAGATAGGTATTCTGTCGTTTTTTGCAGCAAGGAGGATAGTTTATGGAAGGAGTAGTGGTAAAAGTTCTAGCAGGTGTCATTACAGTTAATACACCCAACGGCCTGATTAACTGTACGGTGAAAGGCCGCTTAAAGCTGGATGATTACCCTACTGCAGGAGATGTGGTTTGGGTAGAAGTGATAGACGATCTCGGTGTGGTCACCAAGATCTACCCCAGAAGAAATCTCCTGGACAGACCGCGAATTGCCAACGTCGATCAGATCTTTATCTTCATGGCAGCGGCATCTCCAGAACCTAATGCCTACCTTGTGGATCGCCTCCTGGTGATCGCAGAGTATTGGAAGCTCAAGGCCATAATCGGGTTCAACAAAACCGACTTGAAAAAATGCGAACTACCTGAGATTTACCGCGACATCGGCTACGATGTCTACGAGTTCAGTCTCCTGGAAGACGGCGCCATCGACGTCCTCAGGGAAGCTCTCAAAGATAAGACGACGGTTTTAGCTGGTCCTTCGGGGGTCGGCAAAACCACTTTTGTCAACAAACTCCTAGGTGAACAGCGGGTAACTGCTGATGTGAGTGAAAAAACCCAGAGGGGAAGGCACACCACCAGAGTGGTTGAGCTTTTAAGAATCCCGGAGGGTGGGTATATAGCAGATACACCTGGTTTCTCCAGGCTGGATGTGCTAATCGATGATGAGAGAACTCTCTGGCGTTACTTTAAGGAGTATCAAAACGCCAACTGTCGCTTTGCCGACTGTATGCATCTGAAGGAACCCGGCTGCAGTGTCCGGGATAAAATCCATCCACTGCGCTTTCAAAGCTACGTAGAGCTTTTGAAGGAGATAGAGGTGATGAAGCCATGGTAGCACGTCTGACCAACCTGTTGTCCAACATCAATCAAACAGATCCGGCAAAACCGCTGATTGCACCTTCACTCCTGTCGGCAGATTTTACCGATTTGCGATCTGACCTCAAGCGAGTGGCGTCGGCGGATCTCCTGCACCTGGACATTATGGATGGGGTTTTTGTGCCGAACATCTCGTTCGGCCCCCTAGTGGTGGAGGCCGTAGCAAAGGTTACGGACCTACCTCTCGACGCCCACCTAATGGTGCAAAATCCCGAGATCATGATTAGGGAGCTAACAGCGCTCAAGGTGCAGGCCATCACCATCTCTTTCGAGGCCGGGGGTCATCTGCACCGTCACATCATGCAGATTAAAAACTCCGGAGCTCTTGCAGGGATTGCTCTAAATCCGGGAACGTCTTTTGAAAGCGCAGTTGCGCTTTTACCGTTTGTGGATTTGGTTCTGGTGATGAGCGTCAATCCGGGCTTTGGCGGGCAGAGCTTTATACCTGAGGTCCTGCCAAAGATTAGGATGCTTGACGAATACCGCAAGGAGCACGACAAGCGCTTTTTTATCTCTGTAGACGGCGGGGTAAACGAGAAAAACGCCGGAGTGATTGTGCAGGCCGGCGCCGACATTCTGGTCAGTGGGTCAGCGATTTTCGGGCACAGCAACCCGGCAGGTGCCATAGAAAACATCAAGAAAAACGGAAGATCTAGGTTATAGCCGCAGCTTGCGTGCTATACGGAAATGGAGGGCATGTTGATGAGTTTGAAACTGCGAGGAGCGGTAGTACTGACAGAACACGGCAGGGAATATTTGGATATTTCGATAAGAGACGGCAGAATCAGCTACTTAGGGAAAGACGATTCATATCCCCACGAAGAGATCGACCTCAGCGGGCTGACAGTCCTTCCCGGCTTTATTGATATTCATCTTCACGGCGGGGGAGGCTACGACGCCATGACCGCCACCTACGAGGCTCTAAACACCATTGCAATCACCCATGCCAAGCACGGTACTACGGCAATGTGTCCTGCAAGCGTTGCAGCTTCTGAAGAAGAACTGGAAGGTTTGGCAGCAGCATTTAAGGAAGTTGTGGAGAAGGGTACCGACGGGGCAAAAATCCTCGGCTGGCACGTAGAAGGCCCGTACATGAATGTGGAAACCCTCGGAGCGCACAAGGAAGAGTACGTACGCCCCGCTTCAGTAGAAGAGATGAAGAAGCTGGTGGAGATCTCCGCTGACAGCATCAAGCTGGTGACCATAGCACCGGAGATAGAAGGTGCTCTTGATGTGATCAGATACTTGAAGAGCATCGGCGTTGTGGCAACAATGGGCCACAGCATGGCAACCGCCGACGATTTTGCTAAAGCGGTGGACGCAGGAGCCAGCCACACCACCCACCTGTTCAACGCCATGCGCAAGTTCCATCACAGGGAGCCGGGCTTGATAGGTGCTGCTCTTGTGGACGACCGGGTAACTTCGGAGGTTATCGCCGACGGCATTCACGTTCATCCGGTGGCTTTGAAGCTGTTCTACAAGTGCAAAGGCGCTGAGAGGGGTATTTTGGTCAGCGACTCTATCGAAGCAGTTGACCTGCCCGATGGCGAGTACAAGTTAGGGAGTCTTACAGTCTACGTAGAAAGCGGCAGAGCGCGCCTTGCAGACGGCACTCTTGCAGGATCGACACTAACCATGGAGAGGGCAGTTAAGAACATGATCGAACTTGCAGGGGCTTCACTGGAAGATGCAAGCCGCATGGCAAGCCTCAATCCGGCAAAGCTGTTGGGTCTTGACTACCGCAAAGGCAGCATCGCCGTAGGCAAAGATGCGGATCTCGTTGCCTTAGACGACGATTTCAACGTTAGACTGACTGTAGTGGAAGGCCGAATCGTCTACAACAACTTGAAGTAAATTTTGGGGAACCGATGGATAAGTCGGTTCCCTTTTTCGTATTCTATTGAAGGAAAAAAAAGTCACGAGCAGAACGCTTAGAATAGAGAGTAGATTTTGAGAGTTGCGAGAGTTGGGAGCAGAAATCAAAAAGTCAACGAGAAGGAGGTTTAACATGAAAAGGGGTTTCAGGGTATTCGCTTTTCTCTTAGCTGTTCTGCTACTTGCTTTGCTCGCATCTGCAGCCGACTTCGAACCAGTAACTTTGGAAGTGTGGTTTACCGAGGGCAATGAACAGTTCGAAATCATTCGCGATCTTGTAGATCAGTACTTCACTCCTAAGACGGGCATTAGTATCAAGGGGCAGGTAATGCTCTACGATGACCTCTGGCAGAAGGGGCTTTTGGCGTTGGCATCGGGAGACACTCCCGACGTTGCTAGCTTTGGCAGCGAGTGGCCAGCCGAGTTCGGAGTCAGAGGAGGCTTAATCGATTTAAAAAAGGAGTTTGGTGAGGAGTTTGACCAGCTGATAGCTAAGGTCTTCCCCAACCAGATGCGGGCCGTAGAGTTTATGGGAGCTTACTTCGGCATTCCGGTGCGCTTTGGCTTTGCCATCAGCTTCTACCGTACCGATATCTTCGAAGAAAAAGGTTGGGAGTACCCGAAAACGTGGGATGAAGTCAAAGTGCTTTTGCCGAAGATGGCTGCAAACAACATGACTATGTCTGGGCCAAACTGGTACTTGGAGCCCAACTGGACCACTATCATGCAGTTTGTCTGGCAGCACGGAGGCGAGGAGATCAAAGCAGATCACCTTACATCGGGGCTCGACGAACCGGGTTCCATCAAGGGCTTTACAACTTTAGTGGAGCTCTTCCGCGACTACGGAGTTCCTCAGGCACCGACGCCGATCAATGCCTTTGCCACCGGCGAGATGCCCATTATGGTTGCAGGCAACTGGAACTACAGCGCATTAGATGCAGCTTATCCAAACCTGATGGGTAAGTGGACAATGGAGCTGATTCCCGGCGCAATCGTGGACGGCCAGCTGAACCGCTACTCGTACAACGGTGGTGTGCCGTTTGGCATCTTTGCCAACTCCAAGCATAAGAAAGAAGCTTGGGAGTTCATCAAGTGGTTCTTCAGCGACGAAATTCAGATCGAGTACTCCAAGCGGGTAATGCAGAAGCTCCCACACTACTTCTTCTTCTCTGCCAACATGAACGCCGCTTACCAGTCACCATTCCCAGAAGAAGACGTAAAGATCCTCTTTGCCCAAGCAGAACAGTCCATTGCACCTAGGGCAGGTCTCGGAGCAACTATCGTTTGCAGAAGATTTATGGATAACGCCATCATGCGCTGCCTTCTCCAGGGTGAAGATCCCGAGCAGTCCATTCGCACTGCTGCAAAGGAATCCAACCAGGAGCTCCAGGTTAAATACCGCGAGTTCAAGAGGTTCATCGAGGCATATCTCCAGCCGAGCTCGTAGGACAGAAGAAAACTTAGAGGTCGCTTGCATTAAGCGGCCTCTTTTTGTTACCGGTTTTTTTGACTTTAGTGTAATTCATGAGAAATATAAATGGTAATAACAAAAAATATTATAAAAAGCCGCGTTTTTTCAGTAAAAAACGGCATATTTTATACACCGATTACATTTCATCGGTTTTCGCTACTAGCTATAATACAGTTACAGCCTGAAAAGGGTAGGACTGCTAGCAGAAAGGGGGTGGAACTGGATTTCTAGTTGACGAAAGCGGCAGTGTCTTGGTGGAGTACGGACTAGCGCTTTTACTGTTGTCTGCATGGATCGTGTTTTTTATGAAACTTTGCAGAACTGGTATTTTAGATTGGCACAGAGTGAATCTGATCCGAGTTTTTATGAGTTGTATAAAATAGAAGTAATAAGGAGCGAAGCGCTTTGACAAATGGAGCGCTGTTGGAAAAGTTGGTCGTTGATGAAAAAGGACAAAGCCTAGTTGAGTACGGTTTATTGTTGCTAGTCATCGCTGCAGCAGTTGTAGTTAGCGCCCGCGCTTTGGGCGGCAGGGTTAACGGAATAATCCAAGAACTAGTCGGACAACTTTCAAAGTAACTAGAAGACAGGCATTTGTAAACAAAATAGTAGCGGGCTTACCCATCATCAAGAAAAAAATATACGGGTTGCTGCACAAAGAGGGGAGCTATGAAAGCTCCCTTTTTTCTTGGAGATGATCGGCATGGATGTTTTAGTTGGCTTTGTTGGAGGGCTTTTCGATTGGTTTACAGGGAAAATACCCAACTGGCTGACTTTTGGTGCGATGATCTGTGGACTGGTGCTAGGTGTGTTTAACGGTGGCTTAACTAAAGCCATAATCGGGCTGGTCTTCGGGATTCTCATTTATCTGCCGTTTTTTGCCGCTGGGTGCATGGGCGGTGGCGATGTCAAGCTGATGGGGGCGATTGGGTGTTTTACTGGAGCAGAAGGGGTACTGTACACGGCGCTTTTCGGCAGCTTTTTTGGCGGAGCGATGGCAGTTGTGGCTTTGATCCAAAAGAAGCGGTACATTCGCTACGGCATCGCGATCGGACTTGGCGTTTTGACACTCAGGGTTCTACAATGGTTGAACTGGCCATTGCCCTCGTTCTACTAGCAGCTATTGTCGTTCCCTACTTTTATTACGGCGTTTTCATAACGGATTTGGCAGCATGGAAGACTACCCTCTATCTTGAAGCACGAGACGAAAGCATGGGAGGAAAAGGCAAACATTTGACGTTGTTTCGCTATACCTTGCTCACGAACTCGAACTTTGAGCGCAAAAACAAGAAAAATCAGGTCCTTTTGGAAGGCAAGACGGAGATCTTAGACATTCAGAGGTGGTATCTTTTTCAGAAACATCAGTTCGAAGCGTCACACGCCAAGTATAAGGAAGATCCCGACTCTTACAATAAGAGCTGGCTCGGGAAGATTGTTGATTTCTTTACCGATCTTATCAAGAGAGGGTGGGAAGCATTAAAGAATCTGGTCAGTTACTGGTCGGAGCGGTTTTTCTCCTAATGGCAATGGTGTTGTTTTTGTTTTCGGTGTATGACATTGCACAGCTCTGGAGGGACCGAGCCAAGATGCAGCAGGCGGTGGATGCAGCCGCTCTTTCTGCAGGAGCTGTAATGTGCGACTTTCTTGGACTGATGCACGTGTACAATGTCCTGGCTAAACCCTTTCTTCCGTTTTTTCCCGCGCAAACTCAGGCGGTAGGGAATGCCCTTGATAAACTGAGAGCTTTTATGGAGAGAGCTGATTTCATTGCATCAATAACCGGTATGCTTGGCAGTGAGACCTTCTATCTGATAGTTACCACATCGACTCCTGACCTTGGGGTGCACTTCAGACCCGAGATAGCTCATTTCGTTTTTAGCGAGACGCAAAACCCTGGAAAAAGAGTTTTTACCGTTTCGGGTCTTACCACCACCATTAACCGCCGCTATCTGCTTAAGCGGTACACCGGTGAAGAGTGGGCTCCGAACGTATTTATTTATGCAACCGCCACTGTTGGCATATTCAAGCAAGGGAGATTTGGATTTACCTATGTACCTGTACTCCTCAAGTAAGGGACAAGCTATGTTGGAACTGGCTCTTTTACTGCCGGCTTTGGTGATACTGCTTTTGGCGATCTTTCTCGTGGGGCAGTACTTCAACTTACAGATCTGTTTGGATATGGCTGTGTCTGCAGCTATTCGTGCCGAAAGCCTCGGTTATAACGGAATCGAAGTCTTCTATGAAGAATGGAAGAAACTGACAGGTAGGGGCCAAGACTCTGTTCAGTTCCGCATAACCAAAATAGCCCACGTGACCGTTGCTTACGGCTGCCTCGAACTGGAAATGCCCAGTGTATACCAGAACTTCAATCTACCCAATCCGAAGATCGAGTCAAGACTGGCTCATGTATTTGACATTTTGCGGATGTAGAAAGGAGTGGCAAAGATGTTAAAAATCGTCGTTCTCTGTCTGATGCTTTTGGTCTCAAGCGTTTATGCCAAGCCGGTGCAAATCGGCTACACCTTCTCTCAGGATCTTACATTTCCAATTGCTTTTATGTTAGAAGACAAAAACAAACTGAGAGGAGTGGACTTCTACGATTCCAGTCAAGTACTGGAGTTCATCGGCTCAATCAATCCCACCCTTTTGATTAACCAAGCCAAGTTAGATTCGCTCTCAGAACAGGTTGAAGCTTTCGCAAAAGGAGATGCTGCCATAGTGCTTGAAGGCACGGACAAAGCGGTGTACATGGATATAGGGAAACGAAAACCCAGTAGCTCAGTGGTTTGGAAGTACTTGAACTTGAGCGAAATAGAGTATGCTATCGGTTTTGCCAACATGGAAGCGATCCAGTTAAACCACAACCATGTGGACAGGCTGTGCTCTCTGTTAAAGCAAAACGAAAAGATCCGCTATCCTGATGATTACGACTTCTGTCGAGACTTTGGGTTGGAGTTGTTCGACATCGGTGACGAAAGTATCGTGATTTTTGCCACAAGCAGCGAACCTAAAGCTATGATACAGGTGACGAGAGATGACCAAGAAGCTATTGCGGTTGGGGATTTCATTCGCGATCGTTTTTCTCAGCTGGTTTTTTCTGGCTGGAACTAACGGCAATGATGGGGACGAGCCCACAACCGTTCCCGTACTGGTTGCAAGAGAGTTTCTTTCTGCGGGAACGCGGCTAAAGGGATCTGATTTTGAGGAAGTCGGCTTACCTGTAGAACTGCTACCTGAAGGAGTGGCAGGATTTGACATTGAAGGGAAAGTACTCAGCTATCCACTGCAAAAAGGTGAAATTCTCTTTGCTAAAGACTTGGAAGGCATACAAACCGAAGCCAAGGTGATGCTTACTCTCCAGACCGACGCGTTGGGAATCAGTCAGGGAGACAAAATTGCGGTGCTTGTAAGTAGTGAAGAAGACACTCTCACCTTGGCAGACAACCTCCAGGTGGAGGAAGTGCGCCGCAACGAGTACAGCGATACCAGCTTAATTCTCGTGGGAACTACAGAAAAACAAGCTCAGGCCATCAGCTTGTTGAAACCGAGTGCTGTGCTTACAGTTGTTCCGTCCTCAGGAGGCTTGAAGGTTCCCGCCGATCCACTAGTGGCTGCAAAGAACTTCCTTAAAGAAGAAAACAGCTCCACAAGAAGAGTAGAGGTGATTGAAGGTGGTGAGGTTGTTTGGTACGACATCGATTAACGGGAATTGCGACAATCATAATGTTTTTCAGCCTGATCTGCCTTGGATCTTACAGCATCGAGTTGGGGCAGATCATTTTTATTCCCCAAACAGACATCACCCGTGTGATTGTTGGCAACAGCGATGTTGTGAGTGCGGTGCCTGTAAAAGACGGTGTTGTGATTACTGCGAAAAACGTTGGTTCATCTGAGGTAATGATCTTTGGTGAAAAAGGCACTACCACCGAGTCCATTCTGGTGCGGGTGCCCAGCAGGGAGAAAGAGAAAGCTCTGACCATTTTGGAAAACCTCGGTCTGGTTTTGGAGAAAGACGGCGGGCACTACGTCATTAAAGGGCGGGTGCCCGACCAGAGGACGTTCAGCTATGTAGAAGGTCTTGCAGCGATCATCGACAGCGAAGTGCGGTTGGATCTTGCTGTGGACCAGGATTTAGCCCAGAGCGAGCTTGAAGGGCTTTTAGATGGGCTGGGCATCAAGCTGAACATGATCAGCCAGACGGCGGTCCTCACCGGGTCGGTTCCTTCAAAAGACCTCGAAGAAGGCATCTTAATTCTCGTAAGTTCGGTCTACCCTGAGGCGGTGAGCCTCTTGGAGATCAAGGAGGAGGTTCAAGTTGCTGATCTCCCCAAGCTGAAGTACAAAGGTTTGAAGGTCACCGACTACGGTGAGGTGGTGATTTTGGAAGGCAAGGCTGCAAGCGAGGAGGAGAAGAACGCTCTCGGACAGATCTTCGAGGCCTACCGGCAGAACGTAGTCAACATGTTAGTTGTGGAGTCCAAAGAAGCCCCTCTGTTTCAGAGTTTGTTTGCGGACCTCGGCAGCCTCACCCTAGAGAGAGTGGGAGGTACAGTGGTGCTCTCGGGCACCACCGACACCCTTGCTGGGTTCAACCTAGCAGCTGATCTGTTCAACTGTCTGTATCCGGATGGCGTAATGAAGGTGCAGATCTCCTCTGCAGAGCGCGTTCTCACAGAATGGGCACAGATATTAGACCTGGAACTGGTAGCGGTTGGCGAGATGTATGCCATTAAGGGCCAAGGCGAAGAGTCCCAAGTGCTAGTCGAGATCGGCAGGATGTACGGAAAAAGCGTTTTCGTCATTCGGAAGGAGGAAAACGCACTAGAGTTTCTTAGAGCCCTTCTGGAAATCGAAGATGTAGAGATGCAAACCTTCAGAGACACCTTGTATGTTCGCGGGCTGCCTAAAGAGGTTAGGGGCGATTTTGAACTTGCCGCAAACGCCCTCTTTCCCAAGGTGGTTTTTCTCAGCGAGGAGGTCAACCCCAAAGATCCCTACACCGTACAGGTGTCGGGCTTCTACATCACCGAAAAGGATCTAGATCAAATTTCCCTCAATGCGGCAAAACTCACTCAGGGGTGGCAGGAAGTGGTCTTGAGCTGGGAGGAGATCGGTATAATCAAGGAACTGGCAAAGGAGTGGGAGATCAAACAGCCTTCGGTCCTCACCTATCCTGGAGAAAGCACGTCGATACACACCGGTGGAGAGATTCCCATTCCCTTCGGAGACGGGGTAGAGTGGCGTCAATTCGGGGTGAGTCTAGATTGCCAGTTCGGTTTTGCAGAAAACGGGCTGATTCCAGGCTACCTGAACATCGTAGTCTCCGACTTAGACTGGGGAAACGGAGTTACGGTTCAGGGCACATCTCTCCCTGCACTGAAAAGCTACTCCTATGAGGGCAATGTGGAGTTGCCTAAAGGCGGAGGTGTCCTTCTGCTCAGATACTGGTCCAGCAAAGAAGGCTGGATCAAAAAGTCCCTGCCGGTTTTGGAGAGTCTACCTGTCCTTGGCAGATTCCTCTTCGGCACCAGATCCCAACAGGCTCAATCCCAGATCATGTGCGTTTTGGTGGAGGTGAACTGACTTGCTCATATCTATAGCCAGTCTCTGCGGAGGCACCGGGAAAACCACAGTGGGCACCAACCTCTGTGAGCTCCTCGGAGCAAGTGGAGAGTTAGAAGACGGAGTTGTGTTTATCCGTTCGAACTCGGTGATTAAGGACAGCGGAAGTTACCTGAAAAGTGCCCGTTTCGAGTATCTCTGCGGTGGCATGGGAAGGCATTGGCAGAAGACGATAGATGACAAAACTCAGGAAAAGCACTTTGTAATTGTGGAGACAGACGGAAGGAACCAGTGGGAAAAAGAAGTCCTTCTTGAAAGCGACATGGTGCTTTTGGTGATGACGGCAACTGTGGAGCACCTCCAGGGCAGTATGGAGCTGATCCGGTTTCTCTTCAGACACAGCTATCCGAAGGACCGGATTAAGGTGGTATGCAATCGCTACAAGTTGAAGAAGGGATTAGAAAGCGATGAGATCCTAGCAGTTCTTCCCATACCGCTCTCCAAATGGCAGTGGCTTCCGGAAGAACCGGACCTTCTTGAGGCAGAAAAAAAAGGAGAGCTCTTGGTAAACCACGCTCCCAAGTCCAAATTTGCCTCTTCCCTAAGGCGACTCGCTCTGGAGATCACCGCTTTGGAGCCACTCCGCATAGGCAGCGCCAGCAACTTGTTCGAAGCCAATCCCAACCTCTATCCCATCAGGCTTGAAGCACACAGAATGCTCATCGAGCGGGTGGTAATTGACGAAAACGAACCAAGAGAGCACTTGGAACGGCGGCTCAAAGAAGAACTGAGTAATGTTTTTGCGGAACTGAGAAAAAAGGGCCGGAAGATCAATCTGGACGAGCAGCGTCTCTTGGAAAAAAAGCTCCTTGACGACGTTTTGGGTCTTGGCGAAATCGAAGAGCTGGTGCGTGATCAGACGGTAACCGAAATCATGGTGAACGGACCAAATCAGATTTATGTGGAGCGAAACGGCCTTTTGGAGCTTACCGATCACAAGTTCACCAGCAACGATGAGGTGAAGCGGATCATCGAAAGAATCGTGTCGCCTTTGGGCAGGCGAATCGACGAAAGCTCTCCAGCAGTAGATGCCAGGCTGCCCGATGGCTCGAGGGTTCACGCCATCATTCCGCCTCTTGCCATCAACGGTCCGACTCTCACCATACGCAAGTTCTCCAAAAGCATGCTTACCGCCAACGATCTGCTGAAAAATCGCAGTATCACCCACGAGATGCTAACATACCTCAAAGAGGCCGTTGTGGGGAAACGGAACATCATCGTCTCCGGAGGAACGGGTTCGGGGAAGACCACGCTGCTCAACATCATCTCTGGCTTTATCCCGGAAAAGGAGCGCATCGTCTGCATTGAAGACTCGGCAGAGCTCAACCTCAACCAATCCCACGTGGTGAGGTTAGAGGCAAGACCCGCCAACGTTGAAGGCAAGGGTCAGGTCACCATCAGGGATTTGGTTAGGCACGCTCTGCGTATGCGTCCTGACCGCATTGTGGTGGGGGAGGTAAGAGGTGCAGAAGCTCTGGATATGCTCCAGGCTATGAACACCGGCCACAGCGGCAGCCTCACCACAGCTCATGCCAACACGCCAGAGGATATGATCCTCCGCTTGGAGACCATGGTCCTTATGAGCGGCTACGACCTTCCTATCAAGGCCATCAGAGAGCAGATCGCAGCAGCTATTGACGTAATCATCCAGACTCAAAGGCTTACAGACGGCAGTAGAAAGGTCACCAGCATCACCGAGATCAAGGGTATTAAGAAGGACGCCATCATTTTCCAGAAGGTGTTTTAGATGGACTACTCTACCGGTGCTGCGCTGGGTGTAATCGTTGCCCTGGTGATGAACGTGGGAATTGAGTACGGCCTTTTTGCCATCTTCGTGTTCGTCGGCCGACCTTTTTGGGCCGTTATGGGAGCGGGCGTTTACTTTGCTGCGAGGAAGCTTGTGCACCTGCAAAACGCGAAAGCGCGCAAAAGGCTTCTGAACGAACAGGTTGGGAAGGCACTGCTTCTCCTTTCGCAAACACTAAAATCTGGAATGAGTCTGGATCAGGGCTTTCGCCTGGTGGAAAGTTCGGTGGATCCGCCTATTAAAGATGAGCTCGGGCTGATCATTAAGGATGTGGATCTCGGTAAATCGTGGATCAGTGCCATCAAAGACTCGGAAACGAGGATTGATGCCAAAGAGTGGCACAGCTTTATCACCGCTGCTGGCATGGCCATTAACATGGGTGGGAACCTAGCCGAGATCCTCACCGGTCTTTCCTACCACAACAGCCAAAAAGAAGCGCTGGACCGCAAGCTGAAGAGCATCACTGCACAAGGACGGCTTACCGCTTGGATCTTGGCTATGCTGCCCTTTGCCTTCCTGGGGTTTTATTGGTTTGTTGACAGGTCGAGGGTCTATCTCTTCACCAGAACCTTTGCTGGGCAGATCCTTTTGACTCTAGCTTTTCTCTTGGATATTGCAGGCTTTTTGTGGATCAAGAGAATCTGTGAGGTGAAGTGGTAATGCTTTTGCTTCTCCTTGCCGCAGCATGTGCGCTGTACTTCCTGTGGGATTTTTTGGATTATCAAAGACGGGTGAAGACGCTGCGGAAAAGGCTGGGAATCGACAAAAAACCAGAGCCCCTGAAGCAGATTATCTACGCCCTTCCGCTGGTCTTTGTAGTTATGCTCTTTCAGCTCCCGCTGGGCGTGGGGATCTTGTGCCTTCTCTTTCTTCTGTACTACTACGATAAGCAGTACCAGCAGGCAAATCTGATCAAAGCCATCGAGGACGAACTGCCCCAGTTTCTCCGGCTTATGGCAGTTACCATCAGAGGAGGTCTCAGCACTAACACCGCTCTTGAGGAGATCGTCAAGCGGATGCCCATAGGACCTCTAACAAATGAGCTGAGTCAGGTGGTCCAGGAGATGGATCTGGGCTTAAGCAGAAGGGAAGCTCTGGAAAACTGGGCTGAGAGGGTCAAGAGCGAGCAGGTTGCCTTTTTAGTTCAGAGCTGGATGCAGAGTGAAGAACTGGGTACAGAGCCCAGTGAAGTCTTGAACTTCCTTGCAGATCAGCTCTACGACAGAAAGTTCAGGTCGGTGGAAGCAGAGGCCATGAAAGCAGGTGTTAAGATTACCATTCCTTTAGCATTTTTGATCTTTCCCGCAGTGATGATCATCATCTTCGGCCCCATACTTCTCGGCGGGCTTTGACACGCAAGGGAAGAAGAAGCAAAGAGCCGTGACTTTGGCGAGAAAACCTCCCAAGGCACGGCAATTTTGTCGCCCGGGGGTTTTTGCATATAAGACAGGTGGAGGTTTGCAAATCCTATGGAATTCTGGCAAATCAAAGGAAAAGCTGTTGGGGTTGTGGTATAGCAAAAGGAGAGAGAAAAGAGGCCTACTCAAGGCTAAGGGGGATAATTATGAAAAAGAACAGGGCAGCTTGGGATGAACGTTTCGGTTGGATGTGGTATGGCTCTGATGTTGTGTACAATTGGACAGATGAGGATTTCGATCGGGCTGCAAAAAGCTTTGCTGATGCTCACTTTACCACGGTGATTTTGTTTGGAACCCACTTCAGGTTTTCCTACTGGGCGTACTGGGAGGACATTGAAAATGCCATTGCCAAAATCACCAAAGCCTTCCACAAGTACGGTATCAAGGTAGTTGAGCATCACAGCTCCCATTTGACCTACCGCATTGACGATGAAGCCGAGTGGGACAGCTTCGCAGTTAAGCGCCACGACGACGCTAGATTTCCGAAGTTTCGCGAAACATCTCAGGCCAACCCTATTCTCGGCGGAGCTCACATGGATGACTTTGCCCAGATCGACGGCAGCACCGGTGGGCTTGCTCTGAGCGCTTATGTTCATACAGACGGCAAAGATGCCGATTGGATCTACAAGCACTACAATGGCGATGCCCACTGCTTTAACCATCCGGCTTTCTATAAAGCTTACACAGAACACCTGGAAAGAATCATCAAGAAGGCCAACATCGACGGGATTATGAACGACGACGTGCAGTGGTTCGGAGGCGGTCACGCTTGCGCTTGTGAGTACTGCAGGGAGCTCTTCCACAAAGAGACCGGCTATACACTGCCCGATCCGGAAAACTGGGCATCTTTCTACGAAAACTACGACGATCCGGCCTACATCGCTTGGAAACGCTTTAAGAAGAAGAGCAGCGGAGAATTTCACAGAAAGCTGGACGCCTTCTACCAATCTCTGGGGTTCAGACCGATGAGACCTGCGTACTGCGCAGAAGTCTTGCCCTTTGACACCACCTGCTATGGCTTCGAGAGTGCGCTGGATCTTTGGGACGTGATCTTCCAAGAGGCTTGTGGCTTGATCAAGTACTCCTATCTCTGTTTTGCCATCGAAGCCACAAACCGCTACGCTTTGGCAGAGAGGCACGGCGTTCCTTCAATGGCTCTGTTCTATCCACACACCCCAGATAGCGCTTATTTTGCCTGGGCTCTTTCCCGCTCATGGGGCGGACTCTACACCGGAACTCCTGGAAAAAACATCTTCTATGACAAGCCCTACCGCGAGTTTGAGATGGAACACGCAAATCTTTACAGAGAACCGAAGAAGGTCAGCGATCTGGCTTTCTACTTCTCCAAGGAAACCAGAGACTACAGCTCGCCAAACGCCCCCAAAGAGTACATGAAACCGTTTATGTCCTACATGGAGGCAGCACAGGTTTCGGGGCTTCTCAGCGATATGGTGTTTGCTGAAGACCCTGTAGAAGAGTACAAGAAGCACGCCGTGTTGATCCTGCCTTACATTGTTATGGTCTCCGACGATGAGCTGAGCAAGCTGAGACAGTACGTCGAAAGCGGTGGAAAGCTCATTATCATCGGCGAGTTTGCTACCAAGAAACCGGATATTTCAAAACGCGACCAGAACGATGCAGCCAAAGCCCTCGGGCTTTCAGCTGTCCTGGATAAGAAGCCTTATGCTGGCAGGTCAGACCTTAAGTACGGAGGTCGGGAACTGACATTTAACAAAACGGTCTCCAAAGCCCAGATAGTAAAGGGCAGTGCCGAGCCCATTCTATTCGGTGAAGGCGGCCAAGTACTGGGAGTCAGTGAGAAGATAGGGATGGGAGAAGTTGTCTGGATCCCCTGCGACATCGGGGAAAACGCGTTTCAGCCTCAGATTTGGCCCAGCGCCCATCCTGATGGAGCTTACTACCCCGGCTCCCTGGTCAAGAGGATTAGGGAAGACGGCGGCAGACTGCTCAACGCTTTGGTGGAGAAAAAAGCTCTGTCCGTTTCCAACATCGACGTTTGCGGCAGCCTCTTTAAGGTTGAAGAGGGTTATGTAGTCCATCTAGTAAACACCACCGGCATCCTTCCTGAAGATGAGGGCTACGTGACTAGGACGGACAAGGTTTTACCCTTCTCCGAAGAAGGGGAAAAACTCGGACAGTTGCTCCTCAATGTACAGGTGGAGGACTTGGGCACTGTGGAGGAGATCAAGCTCTACTCGCCTGAGTTCAGCGGAGAAAGGACCGCAAAGTTTAGCCAAGCTGGTGGAAACGTTTCCATCGAAATCCCTGAAGGCTTGTTCTCCGGATACCTGCTCGTACACCTGATCGGAGGAAAATAGGATTGAAAGCGGACCTCCTGCTTTGGAGGCAACTCTAGATAGCAGAGCAAAGAGCCCTACTATTCAGTTAACCGAATCAACAGAAAACCGCATCTTCGATCTTCAGAGGTTCTTTCTCAGCCGTCTCATAGATTGGTTTCTTACTGAAGTGACGTCAGTGAAAAAACTGAAAGAGGGTGGAACCAGTGAAAAGGAAGTTGGTTTTGCTTTTCCTCCTGTTGGTGCTAAGCAGCGTATGCGTCTTCGCCAAACCGCTGGAGGTCTGGTTAGTTGGGTGGAGTAACGAAATGGGGCAGATCGGTCAGGCGTTGGTGGACGATCTGTTCACTGCCGAGACAGGTATCGAAGTAGATATCGTTCCGCTGGCTTGGGGAGACTACTATACCAAGTCCCTCTTAGCCCTTGCCAGCAGAGATACGCCGGATATCTTCAGTTTCGGTGCTGAAATTGCCGACTTTGCCGTACGGGGTGGCTTAATCGATCTGGGTGCTTTCAAGCCTGAAGAGTACGCAGAGTTGGAAAAGAAGCTCTTCTCGTCGGTAATGGGACCGTTTACTTTTGAAGCCCGCCGTTTTGCCCTTCCCATGGATGTGGCGGCACTTGTGGGAGCCTACCGTGCCGACATTTTAGCGGAGATGGGCATGGACATACCCAAGACATGGGAGGAGATCGTAAACGCACAGCCAAAAGCCCTGGCAAGAGGCAAGACCTTTGCTTTTATGAACTTCGATGAGCTGTGGGCATGCTATACGGTGATGACCCAGCATGGAGGTCAGTTCTTCAATCCCGACGGTTTTTCCAGTGCTCTAGACAAGCCCGAGTCCATCAAAGGTTTTATCAACTACGTTGAGCTGTTCACCAAGCACGACTTCCCGAAAGCTCTTGCTGGGATAACGCCGTTTATCAGCGGCGAACAGATAACCTATGTTGATGGTTTGTGGACTTACACCAACTTGAGTATGGCGGCACCTCAGCTGACCGGCAAGTGGAAGGTCGACATGGTACCAGGAGTTGAACGGGACGGAACCCTTCACAACGGCTCGTCTGCAGGCAGCGTCCTTCTGGGCATTTCCGCTTACTCAAAGAGGCAGGAAGAAGCCTGGCAGTTTCTCAAGTGGTTCTTGGGCAGTGATGTTCTGACCAAAGTGGCCAACGAGATTCTGGCTAAGAGTTCTGGATATATGTGGCTTCCGGCCAATAAAGAAGCTATGATGCAGGTTAACCTCCCTGAAGACATTAAACAGGTGTACTTCAACCAGATAGAAGCCTGCGTGCCTGTGCCGTACGCTATCAATAACTTGGTTCAGTACCGCTATATCGTGCTGGCCATTCAAAAAGTAGTGCTGCAAAATGAGGATCCGAAGAAAGCCATTCTCGAAGCAGCAGAAGAAATGAATCGGGATATGAACCGCAGAAAAACCGAGTACCGGCGCTTCCTGGAGGAAATGGACAGAAGAAGCGCGGCATACAACAACTGAAGAACGTGAAAGAGGAGGGGGGAAAACTCCTCCTCTCCTTTTTTGCCATGGGAACTTTAAGGTTTCTGCTTGCGGTGACTGATCGGTCCTTCCGCGAAGAAACCGTGCTAGGCCGTGTGGGAAGCGAGTCACAGCCTTTACGTTGAACCCTCTGGTGTTCGGTACTGAGGGGTAAGGACAAGGAGTCCGGTTGAAGGAGCAAGAATTGTACTATATACCTGCGATTTTTATACTCTGCAGCAAGCGAAGTAGACACTGAGGGACTGGGACAGCCCCTTTTTCTGTGTAGCCGGAGAGCTTCTGTAAGTTGGCAGGACAAGCAAAGAAGGTGATCTTGTGCATATTCTGCTCCTCGGGGGAAGCCCCGAGACGCTGCTTTGGGACCGCGGTCCCGAAGGCTCATGGGACGTGGTCGTCTGTGCCGATGGCGGTTATAACCTGGCGCTGAAGTGGGGAATCGAACCTGATTGGATCATTGGCGATGGAGACTCGACTTTTGTGCCGTATCCCGAACATATTAAGCAGGAAAAATATCCCGCCAGGAAAGATGCCACAGACTGCGAGCTCGCTATAGACAAGGCTGTGGAGCTCGGAGCGTCGCAAGTTACTCTTGTTGGTTTCCTAGGAGGAAGACTCGACCATACACTCGCCAATATCCTGGGCATCGCCCGCAGACATGAGGTACGGTGCGTTTTTGAGGAGAAGTGGGGGAGGGTGTTTTTTGCAGAAAAGTCCAATGACATTTTCGGCAAAAAAGGCGACTTGCTTTCCCTAATACCTGTAGGTGGAAAGTGCGAAGGAGTTACTACATGGGGATTGGAGTATCCGCTAAAAAGCGAAACGCTGCACCCCTTTAGCACTAGGGGAATCTCCAATGTGTTCTTGGGCGACAGTTGCAGCGTCACTGTGGAAACTGGCGAGCTTCTGGTAGTGCATTTAAGGAGTGGTGTAGAGTGAAAAAAATCGCCCTTGTGTCCGCTTGCCTTTTGGGCGTTCCTACAAGGTACGACGGCACAGGAAAACAGAACGCAGAAGTGCTGGCTCTATCAAAGGAGTACCTGCTCATCCCCTTCTGTCCTGAGCAGCTCGGCGGACTTTCAACGCCGAGAAAACCTGCAGAGATCGTAGGCGAAAGGGTGATCAACGTAGACGGTGAGGATGTCACGGAGTTTTTTGTCAGGGGCGCACAGGTGTCTCTGCAGATCGCCGAGAAGATCGGTCCCAATGTGGTGATCCTCAAAGAAGGCAGCCCGTCATGTGGCGTCCATTTTGTGTATGACGGAACGTTTCAAGGGAGAAAGGTTGAAGGTCAGGGTCTCACCGCAAAACTCTTGAGAGAAAAGTACCCGGTTTTGTGCGAAAACGACCTGGAAAAGCTTGAGCAGGTTTAGAGGGCTGACTATGGTTGCCATTGCCTAAGCCCTGTGCTATAATTCAAAATAGAGATTGTTAAATTTGTTACAAACAGACCTTTAAACGTTGAAATTAAGCGGTTTTTAGGCTCTGACTGTTGGTCAAGATAGATGATCGGAGGTTTAAAAGTTGATCTCCATTCAAGTTTGTGTTGGCAGCTCGTGCCACCTGAAAGGTGCCCATGATGTGGTACAGGCATTTAAAAGAGAGATCAGCTCTCGCAAGTTGGATCAAGAAGTGTTTTTAACAGGTGCGTTTTGCTTGGGCCGGTGTATTGACGGCGTGTCTATCAAGATCGACGACGAGCTGATTTTGGGCGTCACGCCAGAAAGCGTGCCGGAGATTTTCCTAAACAGAGTGGTCAGCGTTTTAGGAGGTTAAGCTGATGGGACTGATTAAAACCGTCGAGGCTAACTGCCGCGACTGCTACAAATGCGTGCGCTATTGTCCCGTTAAAGCTATCAACGTTTTAGATGGGCGGGCTCAGATCGATGAGGAAAGGTGCGTACTCTGCAGCAGGTGCATACCTGTATGCCCGCAAAATGCCCGCAGCGTCTTCAATCAGATAGATTATGTAAAAAAACTTCTGAAGGGACCCAAGCCAGTTGTGTTGTCCCTGCCGCCTACGTTCCCCGGTGCGATAGAGGAAAGCGAAGAAGAGTTTGCGTCGCTCCTCCACAAAACCGGGTTCAGTAGAGTTTTTGAGTCGGCAGAAGCCGCAGGACCCATTCTGGACTACTACCGTCAAGCAGATAGACCGCTGATCTCCAGCGTCTGTCCTGGTGTGGTAAGTCTAGTTGAGAAGTACTTCCCCGAGCTGAAGAATCGTCTGGCTCCGGTACTATCTCCTGTGATTGCCCACAGCAAGTACCTCAGGGGTCTGTTTCCAGGGGAACACCTGGTTTATGCAGTCTCTTGTGAGGCTCAAAAAGCAGAGATTCTCAAAGAGCCCGAGGTGGATGCGGTTTTGACTCTGTCCGAGCTCATGACCCTTCTCCGAGAGGTTGGAGGCGATCTCAAAGCTTACACCGACCGCAAAGACGGTGAGATTGCCTTAAAAGCGGAGTTTCGCGAGCGCACCATGGGGATTGAAGGTGCTTTTTCCAAGGCGGTCGGGTACGACGTGCCTTTCGATACGAGAAGTGCAGTTGTAAGTGGCTTTGAAAATTGCATGGATTTCCTGAAAAAAATGCAGCAGCAGAGAATCGGCCGAGAAGTGGAGTTTATAGAGATCTGGCTATGTCAGGGAGGCTGCATCAATGGAGCAGGCGTGCCTGACACTTTAACTTTAAACGAAAGAAAAGAGAGAGTTTTGCAGTTTGCCCGCAGTGCTTCCGAAGGAGATAAGCAGAGCGTTCAGCTTGAGGACATCTCCCGGGAGTTTGTGGAAAAACCAGTGGAGGTTACAGTACCCACGCCCAAACAGCTTGAGGAGATTCTCGCCTCAATGGGCAAGCGTACCAAAGCCGATGAGCTCGACTGCGGTGCCTGCGGCTACGACACCTGCCGCGAAAAGGCGAAAGCCGTCTTCCGGGGAGCCGCAGAGATTGAAATGTGCATTCCCTACATGAAGACCCGTGCAGAGTCCATGAACGATGTGATCATTCAAGCCACACCCAACGGTATCATCGTTTGCGATACAGATTTGCGGATTGTTACCATCAATCCCGCAGCAGAGAAGATGTTTCAATGCAAGCAGGAGACGCTGAAAGGGAAGAAGGTTTCTGCTTTAGTGGATGACGGCATCTTCAGGGAGGTGCTGGAGACAAAGCGGCTTATTGCAAGGAACGTGGAGTACCCAGCTTATGGCCTCAAAGTAAGGCATTTTGTGTTTTACGTGCCGAAGTCCCAGGTGGTTATCGCTATTTTTGCCGATATCACCGAGCAATCGCGGCAGCAAGATCAGCTTTCCGAACTGAGAAAGGAAACTCTCGAGAGAGCTCAGGAGGTTATCAATAAACAGATGCGGGTAGCCCAGGAAATTGCCAGCCTCCTCGGCGAAACGACGGCAGAAACCAAAGTGACACTAGACCAGCTGATTCGCATCATTAAAGGTTAGGTGACAAGCTGTGGGTTTTTTTATAGAACAGCAGCACGAGAGTCTGACAAAAACCGGCGAGACCCTCTGCGGCGACTATGTTGCCGTCCGCAGAACGCCTGAGTCGTTTATTGCCGTTTTGTCCGACGGTCTTGGCTCCGGAGTAAAAGCCAATATTCTGGCAACTCTCACAGCAAGGATTGCCTCCACAATGCTAGCACAAGGCTCTACGCTGCAGGAAGTTGTGCAGACCATGATTGCAACTCTGCCGAAGTGCAAAGTTAGAGGGATTGCATACTCGACTTTTACAGCAGTTCAGGTGTTTAGAGATGGGCGGCTGTACATAGCCGAAAGCGACAATCCCGAACTTCTGTTTTTTAGAGAAGGAAAGCTTAACCAGCTGCCAAGACGGGAGCTGGTTATTGAAGGTAAAACGATTTACGAAACCAGCTTCAGCCTCCAGGAAAACGACGTTTTGGTCTTTTTCAGCGATGGAGTGGAAAACGCCGGGATTGGCGGCATTCGTCCTTTGGGCTGGCCGAAGGAAGAAATCGCACGAGAGTGCGAAGAGATCATCGCCACCAGAGGAGAGCGCTTTGAGGCCAGGGATATCACCGAGCACATCAGGGATAGATGCCGAGAGTTTTACCGCAGTAAGATCGGAGACGATACCACCGTGATGTGCCTCAGAGTTCGCAGACCCAGACAGCTTGCGATAGCCATCGGCCCGCCTCAAGAGAAGACTCGCGACAGAGAGTTTGTCGAAGACTTCTTGAAAAAGCCGGGTAAAAAGGCCGTCTGCGGCGGAACAACTTCCACCATCATTGCCAGGGAGCTGGGAAAAGAACTTAAGGTCAACTTAGATAGCCTTACAGGGGAGCCGCCCATGGGCGAGATTGAGGGGATCGATCTGGTTACAGAAGGCATCATTACTCTCTGTAAAGCCATCGACTTGGCCCGCGAAACACAGGGCAAAGCCCAGTTGATCAGGGATAGGGACGGAGCAAGCCAGCTACTGAGGATGCTCCTGAAAGCCGATAGAGTCGACTTTCACGTGGGTCAGGCCATCAACCCCGCCCACCAAAATCCCAATCTACCGCACTACTTGGCTCTGAAAAACCAAGTAGTCAAGGAACTCAGCGATATTCTGCAAAACCTCGGCAAAGAGATCAACATCGTTTACTACTAGAGTTGAGATAGAGAAAGGATGATTATCGTGGCAAACACTACAGTGCCTAAGGCACAGCGCAGCTTCGAAAAAGTCAACGAAATCGTTAGAAAATACGAAGCCAAAGAGTCAATGCTCATCCCTATTCTGCAGGAGGTCCAAGAGGAGTACAGGTATCTGCCAGAAGAGATCCTGACCTACATCGCAACAGCACTGGATATCTCTCCTGCGACTGTCTACGGTGTGGCGACCTTCTACGCTCAGTTTTCGCTAAACCCAAAGGGCAAGTATGTCATCAACGTATGCGACGGAACTGCCTGCCACGTCAGAGGTTCATCGCCAATTCTTGAAGCCATCCGTAGAAAAGTGGGGCTTGCCGCAGGCAAGATAACCACAGATGACCTCGGTTTCACGGTCCAAACCGTTTCCTGTTTGGGAGCCTGCGGACTAGCACCGGCTGTGGTGATCAACGACAAAGTCTACGGACAGGTTACCGAAGAAGCAATCGAACTGATAATCGACCAGCTTAAACAAAAAGAGGCAGAAGGTGATAACTGATGGTAAAACTGCGTTCCACTGAAGATCTCAAAGCTTTCAGAGAAAAATGCAAACAGGAACTGGAAAAAAGTAAGCTGAGAATCCTTGTCTGCGCAGGAACCGGCTGCGTGGCAAGCGGGTCTTTGGAGATTTATGAAGAGTTTAAACGTCTATTAACTGAAAAGGGACTTAACGTAGATTGCGTGCTCGATGAAGAAGATAACTGCAATAATAATAAGTCATTTAAAGTCGCCAAGAGCGGCTGTCACGGTTTCTGCGCTCAAGGCCCCCTGGTGAGAATCGAACCTGAGGATATTCTCTATACCCACGTAAAGCTAGACGACGTTGAAGAGATCATCAATGAGACCATCGTCGGTGGCAGGATTGTGGAAAGACTTATCTATGAAAACCCCACAACCGGAGAGAAATTTGCTAAGGAACACGAGATTCCTTTTTATAAAAAGCAGCAGAGAAGAGTTCTGGCCAACTGCGGCGTTATCGATCCCGAGTCTCTAGAAGAGTACGTGGCCAACGGCGGCTACGAAGGTCTGGAAAGCGCACTGGCCAAGACTCCTCAAGAAGTAATCGATGACATTATCTCTGCAGGTCTTAGAGGCCGCGGGGGAGGAGGCTTCCCCACCGGACGCAAGTTGCAGTTTGGCAAAAACGCTAAAGGCGACAAGAAGTACGTCATCTGCAACGGCGACGAAGGCGACCCAGGTGCATTTATGGACCGCTCTGTTATGGAGGGTGATCCCCACAGAGTGATCGAAGGTATGGCCATCAGCGCTTACGCCATTGGTGCCGATGAAGGTTACATCTACGTTCGCGCAGAGTATCCTATGGCCATCAAGAGGCTCCGCATAGCCATTCAAGAAGCCATCGATGCCGGCATCATCGGCGACAGCGTTCTCGGGTCGGACTTCTCCTTCCACGTGCACATCAAAGAAGGCGCGGGAGCCTTTGTTTGCGGAGAAGAGACGGCTTTGATCGCATCAATCGAGGGCAAGAGAGGTATGCCCAATCCCAAACCGCCGTATCCTACAGACAGCGGTCTTTGGGGCTGCCCAACAGTTATCAACAACGTTGAGACTTTGGCAAACATCCCAATCATTCTTTCAAAGGGTCCCGAGTACTTTAGAGGTGTGGGCGTAGGAAACAGCCCCGGAACCAAGACCTTTGCTCTTACAGGCCAGGTTGCAAACACCGGTCTCATCGAAGTTCCTATGGGAACCACTCTAAGAGAGATCGTCTTCGATATCGGCGGTGGAATCCTCAGCGGGAACAAGTACAAAGCCGTCCAGATCGGCGGTCCTTCGGGAGGATGCCTCACCGAAGATCATCTGGACATTAACCTGGACTTCGACTCACTACAGTCGGTTGGTGCAATGATCGGTTCCGGCGGACTTGTAGTCATGGACGAGAAGACCTGTATCGTTGAGGTAGCTCGCTTCTTCATGAGCTTTACTCAGTTTGAGTCCTGCGGTAAGTGCGTTCTCTGCCGCGAAGGCACCAAGCGCATGCTGGAGATCCTCGAAGATATCGTCGGCGGAAAGGGAACGCCTGAGCACCTTGAGCTTCTCGAAGAACTCGGCGCAACTATCAGCGACGGATCTCTGTGCGGTCTCGGCAAAACTGCGCCAAATCCCGTACTCACAACTTTGAAGTACTTCAAAGACGAGTACCTGCGTCACGTCGAGAACAAAGTCTGCGACGCTAAAGTCTGCTCGGCGCTGAAAGTCTACACAATCGATCCAGAACTGTGCAAAGGTTGCACAAGGTGTAAACGTGTTTGCCCTGTTGGCGCCATTTCTGGAAAGGTCAAGGAAGCACACACTATCGACGTACTAACATGCATCAAGTGCGGTGCTTGTGTAGAAACATGCGCATTTAACGCAATAAAGGAGGCGTAATAATGGGTAACACCTTGTATATAGACGGAAGACCTGTAGAGTTTACAGATGAAAAAAACGTCCTAGAAGTCGTTAGACTTGCAGGTATCGAACTGCCTACTTTCTGCTACCACTCGGAACTCAGCGTATACGGCGCTTGCCGCATGTGCGTTGTGGAAGTAGACGGTATGGGGATCGTCGGAGCGTGTTCCACACCCCCAAGAGACGGCATGGTGGTCAGGACCAACACTCCAAGAGTCCGCAACATCCGCAGAATGGCTCTGGAGCTCCTTCTGGCCAACCACGACAGAGAGTGCACCACATGCACCAAGTCGGGTCAATGCAAACTGCAGGACCTGTCCAACCGTTTCGGCATCAAGCACGTCCGTTTTGGCGGCAGGGACGAGACCCTGGCTTTAGATCTTTCGAGCCCGTCGATTGTGCGGGATCCCAATAAGTGCATTCTCTGCGGCGACTGCGTCAGGGTCTGTCGTGAGATTCAGGGAATCGGCGTCTTGGATTTTGCCCACAGGGGATCCAAAGCTCAGGTAACGCCAGCTTTCGGCAAAGGCTTGGAGGAAGTCGACTGCGTGAGCTGCGGTCAGTGTGCAGCAGTCTGCCCGACAGCAGCTTTAACCATCAAGAACGAAACGGATATTGCTTGGGCCGCGCTTAACGACCCCGGTAAAGTGGTAATCGCCCAGATCGCGCCTGCAGTTAGAGTCGCGATCGGCGAGATGTTCGGTGCAAAGCCCGGTGAGATCAACCTGGGCAAGCTGGTTTCAGCCTTGCGCCTTCTAGGCTTTGATAAAGTGTTCGACACTTCATTTACCGCAGACCTTACCATCATGGAAGAAACCAACGAGTTCGTGGAGCGCTTCAAAAAGTCTGAAAAGCTGCCTCAGTTTACTTCGTGCTGCCCTGCTTGGGTCAAGTACGTGGAGCAGTTCCATCCGGAGCTTTTAGATAATCTGTCTTCCTGCCGCTCACCTCAAGGTATGTTCGGAGCACTGGTCAAGAACCACCTGGCCAAAGAGATGAACATCGATCCCAAAGACATCTTCTTCATTTCAATCATGCCTTGTACCGCTAAGAAGTTCGAAGCCAAACGCCCTGAGTTTTCATCGGGAGATACGCCTGAGGTAGATTTGGTCCTTACCACCCAGGAGATCGGCAACATGATTAAAGAAGCCGGAATCGATTTCGCCAATCTCGATGTGGAAGCCTTGGATATGCCTTTCGGCTTCACGTCTGGAGCAGGTGTAATCTTCGGCAGCTCCGGCGGCGTAGCAGAAGCTTCTCTTAGAGCCGCAGCGGAGATTATTTCCGGCGAAGAAATCGATGCTGTAGATTTCAAGCAAACAAGGGGTCTTACAGGCCTTAAGGAAGCCGAAGTGGAGATCTCCGGAGCCAAATTGAAGATCGCCGTAGTAAACGGTTTGAAAAATGCCAAAGATCTTATTGCCAAGATTCAATCTGGCGAGGTGCATTACGACCTCATTGAAGTTATGGCTTGCCCCGGAGGCTGCATCGGTGGCGCCGGTCAACCTACGCCAAACGATACCACCACCCGCGAGCAGCGGATGAAGGGTCTCTACGAAGCCGATAAGCTCCAACAGCTGAGAAAGAGCCAGCAGAACCCCATCGTTCAGAAGCTCTACAGTCAGTGGCTAGGAGAACCAGGAAGCGACATTGCTCACGAAAACCTCCACACCACCTACCAGTCTAGACGCCGCATCAAAGGTCAAAACATCACTCTCAGCGAAACTGGAGAGGAAAAGCTCTACGTTGGGGTTTGTGTGGGAACTTCCTGCTACCTCAAAGGTTCCTACGACACTATGCAGCAGCTGAGAGAACTCATCGCAGCAGAAGATCTCGCTGACAAAGTGAGCATTGAAGCTACTTTCTGTTTCGAAAACTGCGCAGGAGCTCCGTCGGTTAAGATCGGTGATGAAATTATTAACGCCAGTTCTTTCAAACCGCAGGAGTTAGTCGCACTTATCAAGAATAAACTAGCTTTGGTATAAAATAACGCCGGGGGTTTCCCCGGCGTTATTTCGGGTATTTGTTGTTTGGCAAGGATATCCGCTTTGAAGCTAGAAATAGAGTAAGTATGTTAACCCAGTTGCAGCGAGGTGATCGAATGGAAAACCTAGTTTTTGGCCTTGAGGTCTCATTTGTCAGCTTAATAGTGGTGTTCTTAACCCTCTATCTACTGTCTCTCCTTATCGACTTGGTAAGGGTTTTTGTCAAAGATAAGCCTAAAGAAAAGGCCAGCACTACAACACTGCAAAAAGCAGCGCCACGTGCAGACTTAGATGACGATGGCGAGCTTATTGCAGTCGTCGCGGCGGCCATACAAGCTTACGAATCAAACAGGTAAAAGGAGACTGAGCTTATGAAGAAAGAGTACATTGTGACTGTCAACGGCAAAAGCTATGAAGTAACAGTCAGCGAGAAATCGGGGAGTCCGGTTGTGGAGAAGGTCAGTGAAGCGGTGGTGAAGGAAGAACCGACCCTACAGGCTACGGGAACGCCGGTTGTGGCGCCTATGGGCGGGCTGGTTAAAGACATCCTGGTAAAAGTCGGTGACAAAGTCGAAGACGGCACTGTCGTGGCCATTGTTGAGGTTATGAAGATGGATACCGAAGTGACTGCGGAAAGCGCAGGGGTAGTTGAATCCATCCAGGTCGCAAAAGGCGACAATCTCGACAGTGGTGCGACGATCATGACGATTAAATAAATAACAGACAGGTGACAGAATATGGAAAAACTAATCGGTTTTTGGGAAAGTTCCGGTCTGGCTAATCTAACCTTTGGCAACCTGTTCATGATTGCCCTGTCATGTCTGCTGTTCTACTTGGCAATCAAGAAGGACTACGAGCCGCTTTTGCTGATTCCCATCGGCTTCGGAATGCTCCTTGTCAACCTCCCCTTGGCTGGTCTGGTTGCCGAACCTACAGCCACAGAACCTGGAGGGCTTTTGTACTATCTGGGACTGGGGGTCCAGTACGGTATCTATCCTCCGCTGATCTTTTTGGGTATAGGCGCTATGACCGACTTCGGTCCGCTGATCGCCAATCCCAAGTCAATGCTGCTTGGAGCAGCCGCGCAAATCGGCATTTTTATTACGTTTTTAGGCGCTCTGCTTTTGGGATTCACCCCTCAGCAGGCAGCTTCTATCGGAATTATCGGCGGTGCAGATGGACCTACGGCGATTTTTCTTACAACGAAACTAGGACCTGAGCTTCTAGGCCCCATCGCCATTGCTGCCTACTCCTATATGGCACTTGTACCAATTATTCAGCCACCGATCATTAAGTTCCTGACAACTCCAGAAGAACGCAAAGCGCGCATGGGAGCCATCAGACAGGTGAGCAAGACAGAGAAGATTGTCTTCCCGATCATGGTGACGATTGTGGGAACCTTGATCGTACCGTCTGCAGGACCGCTCCTCGGTATGCTGATGCTGGGGAACCTCCTCAGAGAGACGGGAGTCACCGATCGGTTGAGCGATACGGCCCAAAACGCCCTCATCAATATCGTGACCATCTTTTTGGGAATCTCTGTGGGAACTAAGGCATCCGCAGACAAGTTCCTCAGTTTCGACTTCTTCAAGATCCTATTCCTCGGTCTGTTTGCCTTTGCTACGGCCACAGCCTGTGGGGTTTTGCTGGGCAAACTGATGTATAAGCTTACCAAAGGCAAGATCAATCCGATGATCGGTGCCGCAGGAGTGTCCGCTGTGCCGATGGCTGCCAGAGTAGTGCAGAAGCTCGGGCAGGAAGAAGATCCGAAGAACCACCTCCTGATGCATGCCATGGGTCCTAACGTTGCTGGGGTGATCGGCTCGGCAGTTGCAGCAGGGATGCTTCTTGCATTACTTGGATAAAGGGAGGTAATTACTTGAAAAGAAAAGTTGGTATAACCGAGACCATTTTGCGTGATGCGCACCAGTCTTTTATGGCTACCCGCATGTCCACACCGGAGATGGTGGAAGTCGCAGAGAAGCTGGATAAAATTGGCTATCACTCCCTCGAGGTCTGGGGTGGTGCAACGTTTGACAGCTCCATTCGCTACCTCAACGAAGACCCTTGGGAGAGGCTGAGAACTTTGAGAAAGCTGATTAAAAACACCAAGCTCCAAATGCTTCTCAGGGGGCAGAACCTTCTCGGCTACAAACCCTATCCCGACGACATTGTGGAGAAGTTCGTCGAAAAAAGCATCGAAAACGGTATCGATATCATCAGAATCTTCGACGCCTTAAACGATATCCGCAACCTGGAAACCGCTATGAAAGCTACGAAAAAGTACGGCGGTCATGCCCAAGGTGCCGTTGTTTATACAACTTCTCCTGTACACAATATCCAGCATTATGTAGACATGGCCAAAAAACTTGCAGATCTCGGAGCAGACTCCATCTGCATTAAGGACATGGCAGGGCTGCTCAAACCCTATGTTGCCTTCGAACTTGTCGGGGCAATCAAGCAGGCTGTAGACCTGCCGCTGCAGGTCCACTCTCACGAGACAACGGGACTTGCATCTATGACCTACCTCAAAGCGATCGAAGCCGGGGCTGATGTAATTGACACATCTCTTTCAGCTCTAGGCAGCGGTAGCAGCCAGCCTGCAACCGAGTCGATCGTGGCCACGCTCATGGAAACCGAGTACGATCCTGGGATCGACTTCGAACTGGCTTCGGAGGTCAACAAGCACTTCAAAGAAGTGCGGGAGAAGCATAAGGACAAGATCGTGCCGCCTTGGGTCAACGCAGAGATTCTGCGCTACCAGATTCCAGGAGGCATGCTGTCGAATTTCTTCAATCAGCTGAAGCAGTTGAAACTCGAGAATAAAATCGACGAAGTCCTTGCCGAAGTACCCCGGGTTCGCGAGAAGCTGGGCTATCCACCGCTGGTGACTCCTATGAGCCAGATGGTCGGCACCCAGGCGATGATGAACGTCGCATCGCCCAAGGGACCGTGGTCGATCGTTCTGGTAGACACCAAAAACTACCTCAAAGGCGAATACGGCAAGCCTCCAGGGGAAATCGATGAAGAGTTCCGCAGGCAGATCATCGGCGATGAACCGGTAATGACCGAAAGGCCCGCAGACAGGCTTGAGCCCGGCTGGGAGAAGGCCAAAGCTCAGTTCCCAAGTCTTTCAGACGAAGACGTGCTCTCGCGGGTGATGTTCCCCGAGCTTTTCAAATAGACTGGTCAAAAAGCGGATGTGCAAAAAGATGCACATCCGCTTTGAAAGTTTAAATCCAGTATTCTAGCTTACCCTAAGTGCTTTTGCCAACTTCTGCCTTAACCTCGGCGTAGGTTCCGTCCTAGACTATGGATTTGTAAGCGTTTTCGCCAAAGGCCTTCCAGAGGCCGTATCCCAATGCCAGAACCATAAGGGTGATTACAGAAAACTCAACTAGCATCATGGTCAAGGTTCCAGTCTTAAGATGGTGGGCTGCTCTTGATCCAACTAAAAGGATCAACCCCAACATGCCGACCATGGAAAAGATCACGTTAAGGTTGGATTTAACGGCTTTTATGGGATTTGTCCAGTTGAGCATGGGGCGCAGAAGATCCAGGAACACCCATAAGCTGGAGGTGCCTGTGGAGAGCACGATACCCCAAATGCAGCCGGCAAAAACCGGAAGAAGCGGCAGCTTAAACATAACCGCAAATGCCACAACGCCAACAAGAGAGCCGAGGATGTTTACAATCTGCGATGAAACGAGTTTTGCCAGCATCGCTTGAGACGCTGAAACCGGCAAAGAGCGCAAGTTCCAGAGGTACTTGCCTTCTCTGGAAAACGGCGTTGAGGGCATCGAAGACATCATGCCCATTACTGCAAAGTACAGCGCACAAACCACGATGATCAGTGAAGGGTGGAAGCCGCCAAAGTACCCCGCAAGCTCGTCTAGGGATACATTCAAGGTCAGCTGTTGGAAAACCAGGAGAAAGGGCAGCAGTACATAGCTGATCAAGCCGTTCAGCGTGTAAGAGGGATTTCTGATAAACAGCTTCAGATCGCACAGAGCAAGAGAGAAGACTTTCGAGCGCGATGCCACCTCTACATTGCCAGCGGCTTTTTTCCGACTGGCTCGGCTTGCTTCCATCCCCAGAATCACGCTCTTGTAGAAAACCTTCTCGGCGATCAGAAGGAGGATGAGAAAGCCGGCTGCAGCAGTTCCAATGAACAAAAGCAGGTTAGTAAAGCTCGAAGCTCCCGAGTCTGCCAGCGCCCTTGTCAGCCAAACGCTAGGGGGAAACGCCTTCCCGAAAAGCTTGACGAAGTTTGTGGTTTGCGCCAGGAGCTGCTCCATAAACAGTTCGGGGTTTTGAATTGCCTGCATCTGCAGATATAGCTGTCCTCCGATCATCACAAACACCAGAAGCAGTCCGCCCAAAAGGGTAAAGAGGTCCTTCCGTTTGGAGATGTTGACTACTCTCATTAAAACCACCGCAAGGAGAGCAGCTGCGACCAGAGGCAGCACAGGCAGGAACACAAAGCCGATGAGGGCTTTGACGTAGTAGAGTGCTGGTTCGCCGAGTTTGATGCCGTAGTAAATCCACAGAGGAAGGATAAGAACCCCTAGAACTAGGTATTCGGTGGTAAATATCGTAGCGAACTTTGCGGTGAGAACTTCTAGAGGATTAAGCGGAAGGGGGATCAGAGTCTTGATGTCTTCGCTGAAGTAGAATGCGGAGATCACCAACCCCAAAGAAAAAGTAAAAGTCGTTACAGCAGCAGCTACAATGGAAACTGACAGTACGATCTCAGGTTCTCCTACCATGGAACCGAACTCAAGGATCCCGATAGCGAAGTTGACGAACACAAATGCTATGGAGGGTATGGAAATGATCAAGGCCAATGCCACTAAAGCCAGCTCCCAGAGCCGCTGTCGTCTCCTGAAGTACAAGTCCTTCATGGCAGAAAAGCCGAAGTGAACGTTGATCAGCGTTTTATAAACGGTCCAGAACTTCTTAAACCTCACCGTCTTCACCTTCTTCGGTCAGTTCTAAGAAGACCTTTTCTAGAGTATCGCCTTCTCTGCCAGCTTGTGCCCTCAGCTCGTCCATGGTACCGCAGGCGATGAGTTTGCCGTGGTGGATAATCCCCACTCTGTCGCACACCCTTTCTGCGGTCTCCAGGATGTGGGTGGAAAACAGCACGGTGTTTCCGCGGTCCACATGCTCCCGCATGATCTCCTTAAACAGGTGACTGGACTTGGGGTCTAAGCCGACCATCGGTTCATCCAAGACAAACAACTCGGGCATGTGGAGAAGTGCAGCGGTGAGCGCAAGTTTCTGCTGCATTCCGTGGGAGTAGCTTTGTATGAGGTCACGGGCCGAGTCTGTAAGGCCGAACATAGCTAGATAGTGATTAATTCTCTCTTTACGGGTTCTAGAGTCNNTCCCAAGGGGTCTTTGACTACATCGGTTCCGTCCACGAGGATTTCCCCACGGTCGGGCAGAAGCAACCCTACTATCATCTTCAGGGTGGTTGTTTTACCGGCACCGTTTGGACCGAGGAAACCGAAGATCTCGCCTCTTTTGACTTCCAAACTCAAGTCCTCAACTGCAAACCTGTCCGCTCCTTGGTATTTTTTGTAAACGTTTTTAATCGAGAGCATCACATTACTCCTTTCCAGTGCAGCCATTTTCTTATTACTTAGTTTAGCAAACAAGCCAATAAGTCCTGCAGTAGAGAACTCATCTTTTCCCTATCTTACAGGAGTTTTCAAGCTGTTATATAATAATGTACTGTGAAGTTATGCTTAAGTTGTGGAAGGAGTTGGGAGAGTTGGGATTGGACAGGTATAACGGACTTTTTTTATGCATTCTTCTTGCAGGCCTCTGCGTTTTAATGTCGGCATGCGTGTACGCAGGGCCGCTCGATGAAACCGCTATCCTGCGTGAGGAGATGCTCCGGAAAAAGCAGGAAATGGCACTTTTGGACTACAACGCAATTGAGGAGATGATCGGGAGGGCAGAAACGCTTTTTGTGAGTACCTCCGACCAGGACCGCATAGAAGCTTACTCTCTGATCAGAGAAGCTAAAACCCTTCTGACCGAATCGCGACCTGTGGAGACCAGAGCGGTTTGGCTTGACGACCAAGCGCTGGCCAAGATCAGCTCGCCAGACGAGATGAGAAACCTGATCGCCTGGCTGAATGACCTAAACGTCAACCTGATTCTGCCGTGTGTGTATTTTGCCGGAGAGACCATCTATCCGTCTGAAGTAGTAGAACAGGCGACATGGTACCGGTTGAGCTTCCCCAATGACGATCCGCTGCAGATCATCATCGACGAGGCGCGCAAGTACGGCATGGAGGTCCATCCGTGGATTATGGTGTACGGACTGCAGGGAAACATCGAGCCGTTTCTTGACCGCGTCTACATGATCGATAAAAACGCTAAGGGACAGTTTAACGACACCAGCCATGTGGACTACTTCCTGTCTCCGGCTCATCCTGAAACGGTTGAATATCTCGTGTCGCTCATCTTGGAACTCGCCAAGTACGATATCGACGGCGTTCATCTTGACAACATCCGTTACAAAGACGGCTTCGGCTACGGCGACTTTGCTGTAGATCTCTATCAGAGGCTTTTTGGCCTTGATCCTAGGGAGTTTACCTCAAGTAGCGCCAGGTACAATCATTTCAGAGAGTTTAAAGCGCAGTTTGTTGCAAGCTTTGTGGAGCGGGTGAGAAGAGAACTCTTTGCCATCGATCCCCACCTGTTTGTGTCTGCAGCCACAGCACCGAGGACTTGGGGAAAGAACTCCCTCGGACAGGATTGGCACAACTGGATCGACAACAGGAGCCTACACTTTGTGCTGCCCATGAGCTATACTCCCGATCCTAAGGAGTACAGAGAACTCCTGGACTTCGATTTGAAGCGTATCGGCGGGCGGACCTACGCATTCACCGGCATGACGCTGTACTCCTTCACCCCTGAGGTGATGGTAGAAGAATGGAAGGTAGGGCAGGAGATGCCCACTACAGGGCAGACGCTGTTTTCCCTCCTGCACATCAAACAGTCCTATTACGAGATTCTGAAAAAGGGTCTTTTCCGAGATCCTGCCTATCCCACATTCCGGGATCCGCAAATGGCTGCCTGCCTGTTTTTGGACTGGCTAGTGGAGCGGTTTGAGACTCTTGGGACTGCTGTAGGCCTAAAACCTGAGGAAGTACAGAGCTGGATAGGCGATCTTTCGAGGGTCAAAGATCTGATTGCGGCCTTTAGCGGCCCGAAGTACGGCGACAGGGATCTTAGGACTCACAGCTCAGAAGATAATGCTTACTGGAATGGGGTTCTCGGCGAGATCGACGCCTTAGTCAAAAAAACCGAGAGCCTGAGTGGGGTAACCCAGCAGAGAATTAAAAACGACCTCCTGCAGCTGAGGAGTCTGATATCGCCTCTAGAGTACACCACCAGACCTTTTGAGCTGGTAAAAATCACTTACTAAAAGAGAGAGCCTAGCGCACTTCAATCGCGCTAGGCTCTTTTTGAACGGTGCTTGAGTGTAGCTTATTCGGCTTCTTCACTCGGTTTATCGGTGAGGACTGCCAAGTGATTGATGGTTATCGGACCGGGAACGGCGTTGATCATCATGGTGATTTCCATAGGTTGTGTGGGGTCGATGCCAACGTCGATTAGGGTTTGGGAGATGTCGTAGACGCCTCTGAACATACCAGGACCGCCATCACCTTCTCTCTGGGCAAAGCCTTCGATGGCGTAGTTGACTCTGAAGGTCCGGGGCCTGCCGTTTTGGGTGATGCGAGGATAGATCACCCAAGCGCTGCCGGCGCTGATGTCGAGGTCCAGATACAGCTTGCCGTTTTCCAGGGTAACCGGAATGTTTGCTGTCTTGTAGACCATCTGAGGCCAGTTGTTAGGAGCAAACTCGGTTTTTTCAATAACGAGTCCGCCGTCTTCCAGGTTTGTAGCCTTCAGGTAGGAAGACCGGTGGTCGAAGCTGGCAGGTCCAGACGCGTTCTGCCAGCTGTCCCTGGAGAGGTCGAAGTCGTAGAGGAGTACCAGGTCCGCGGGATCTATTGCGCCGTCTGATTTTTTCGCCAAGAGGCCTGCAGCTTTTACCAGACTCAGGTAAGAAGCGGCAACCTCCTCTTGGTGTGGGAGTTCTTTTTTAAGGACTTCTTCGGCAGCCTTTAGGGCAGACGTGAACCTCTCAAAGGAAGAGGTGATGTAGTCTTCTCTGTTCAGGCTGCTTTTTTCTTTAACCAAAGCTTCGAGCACCAAAAGGTCCACTGGCTTAATGTCCGCCGGTGCCTTTTCTGCTGAAGCTTCAGGGATGAACAGGGGAGAAGTGAAAGTGGTGACTTTTGAGCCTTTAGCTACAGCTACTGCTGGAGTTGAAAGAGGTTCAACAAACAGCTTTTCTCCCTTCTTCAGACTGGCTTTGGAGATTTCGGTATCGATCACAGCTACGCTGAAGAAGGTGGTCGTGATCTCCCTACTTGGAGCGGCAAAGTCCACGTTTAAGGTGAACTGGTCGCGGTTGCCAAATGGGTTCGCACCACCGGTGACCGGGGAGAAGGTTGTTGTAGCTACGGTGTTTCCGGTGATGGTCATTGAGCGCAGGTAGCCCTCACCATTGCAGTAGGCTACATCGCCAATATAGTGCTTGTTGCCGTTGTAGTAAGAGTCAGGTTCTACCTGGATGAACTGGTAGTCTGACAGGATTTCGTAGAAGGTACGGTCACCGATAATCTTCTGCAGAGTCACAGCACCGTGGCTGTGTCCGCAAAGGAGCATGATGACGTTTTCGTTGGGAACGACGATTTCGTTAAAGATCACGTTAGCTCTGGAAGTCTCGTCCCAGGTGCCTGTTGTAGCTTTCAGGTATTGGTGTGTGCAGATAATGGCATTTCTGTGGCGGTATTTTTCTAGGACTTGGTTGGCCCAGGCCACCGTCTCGGGAG
>LFRM01251252.1_pt2 | contig 129825 bp, 123 predicted proteins | sample 618341 | NCBI WGS metagenome assembly LFRM01 (sample SAMN03654438, study PRJNA283298) | anaerobic digester metagenome | isolation source: pool of bioreactors CSTR01a, CSTR02a, and CSTR03a thermophilic anaerobic... | place: Denmark: Kgs. Lyngby | collected 2014-05-21 | reverse complement strand
CGTGCGCCTGCGTGGATTGAAACCTTGAGAAGATCGACGGATGCGCCAGATTACAGCGTCGCAGGCCGTGCGCCTGCCTGGATTCAGCCGCCGAGGGAAAGCGCTGGGAGGTTCACCCGTCTCTGTCGCGCCCGAACGGCCGTGTGGGCCAAGAAGATTTGGTCGCGGTTGTCAACCGGTGGTTATACATGGTGGTGATCCTCGCGGCCGCGCGGGTTGTGACGAGATCTGGGAGACGAAGCCTCTGAGCTTACCCGTATAGCGACGGAATTGACGCAGTCCTATCCATGCTGGGAGTGGATTCGGGATGGCGATCCCTTGGCTATCGACGACGCCACGGGCGCCGGGCCATCAGAGCGGGTGTGTCGGTTGCCGTTTGCAAGGACGGCCAGCAACAGATTGTCCACCGCTTCGTCGGCGCTGTCTCAATGGAATGGTTCCGGCCGTGAGTCCATGCAGTTCGGTCTCCAAGGTAGATGAGCCCGCAACCATTCGAGGCGGCAGGTGAAGATCTGCTTGGCGTCTTTCCGGAGAACCCGCCGGTGCAGCCCGCCATCTCCGTGAAAGACACTCGAGCCGTCTAGTCTAACCACAGATGGCTAATTGAGGACCGTGTTTCAGAGTACGTTCGGGTCCGAGGGTACACAACGGATGACCATGAGTTCTGTGGTGCAACAGCAGCATTCTGACGAAGGTCGATTAGCCGAAGGGTTATGCGGCGCACGTTTGCCTGCCAGTTGAGCCAGGTTGACCCCTCCAAAGCGCACCTGTATGATTGATAGCGGAGTCTAGGTGTCGCTTAATGTGGGGGTGACCTGATGTTCAAAATCGTCCAGAGATCCTGCTTGGCGCCGGGCGTTCACCGGTTCGAGGTGGAAGCGCCATTGGTGGCGGGGGCCGCCAAAGCGGGAAACTTCGTGATTGTGCGCACAGCGGAACGCGGCGAGCGGATACCGCTAACCATCGCTGGCGCTGACAGGGAGCGAGGCACGATAACCCTGGTCGTCCAGGAAGTTGGTAAGAGCACCATGGAGATGGGGCAACTGGAGGCGGGTGACGCCTTCCGTGACCTGCTCGGCCCGTTGGGAACGCCGACGCGTATCGAGCGCGTCGACAACTTGGTGGCTGTGGCTGGCGGCATCGGGGTCGCGCCTCTGCTTCCGGTTATCAGGGCGCATAAGGAAGCAGGCTCGCGTGTGACTACCATCGTTGGCGCCCGTACGAAGGATCTGCTGATCATGTGCGACGAGGTTGAGGCGGCCAGCCATGAGGTGGTCTACGCCACTGACGATGGTAGCTACGGCTATCACGGCTTCGTGACCGGCGCGCTCCAGCGGCTGCTGGAGGCGGGGCGCAAGTTCGACCAGGCCATAGCCATCGGTCCGGTCCGTATGATGCAGGCTGTCTGCAAGGTCACCGCGAAACATGACATCCCGACCATCGTAAGCCTCAACGCCGTGATGGTCGACGGCACCGGAATGTGCGGGTGCTGCCGGGTAACCGTCGACGGCGAGGTCAAGTTCTCTTGCGTAGACGGGCCAGACTTCGACGGCCATAAGGTAGACTTCGATGAGCTTTGCGCCAGACAGGCATTCTTCTGTGATGAGGAGAGGGTTGCCAAGGACAGGTACCAGCGCGGGGAGGGTGCATGCAGATGCCAAGAGAGATAGTGCCCAGGGCGCAGATGCCCAAGCAAGCGCCTGAGGTTCGCCGACACAACTTCGACGAGGTGGCCCTGGGCCTAACTCCAGAGCAGGCGCGGCGAGAAGCGCAGCGCTGCCTGAAATGCAAGACCCGCCCATGCGTGGCCGGTTGTCCGGTGGAGGTGCCGATCCCGGAGTTTCTGGCGCTGGCCGCGGAAGGGAAGTTTGAAGAGGCCGACGCCAAGATAAAGGAGAAGAACAGTCTCCCAGCTATATGTGGAAGGGTATGCCCGCAGGAGACCCAGTGCGAGCAGGTGTGCGTGCTAGGGCGCAAGTTCGAGCCGGTGGCCATAGGCATGCTGGAGCGTTTCGTCGCGGACTACACCCGCGAGGCTCGGCGAAAGCGCGGGGAATCGCACTCCACCGGCGCAGGTGCCTACTGCACCCCCGGCCAGCCCACGGCGCGGGTTGCCGTGATCGGGTCAGGTCCGGCAGGGCTGACGTGTGCAGCTGAGCTGGCCGCGTGCGGATATGCCGTGGACGTCTTCGAGTCGCTGCACGACACCGGCGGGGTGCTCCGCTACGGCATCCCCGAGTTCAGGTTGCCGAAGAGGATCATCGACGAGGAAGTTGAGTACGTCAAGTCTCTGGGGGCGAACATCATCACCAACGTAGTGGTTGGGATGACCGTGAACCTCAACGAGCTGCTGGAGTCAGGCCAGTACCAGGCGGCATTTATAGGCGCCGGGGCCGGTCTTCCATATTTCTTAGGAATCCCCGGCGAGAACCTAAACGGCGTATACAGCGCAAACGAGTTTCTTACCAGGGTAAACTTGATGAAGGGCTACCTGTTCCCGGAGTACGACACACCGGTGAAGGTGGGCCGCAGGGTGGCCGTGGTCGGCGCAGGTAACGTCGCGATGGATGCTGCCCGCACGTCGCTGAGGCTAGGCGCGGAGCGGGTGCTGATTGTGTACAGGCGTTCCCGAAAAGAGATGCCCGCACGAATTGAGGAGATCGAGAACGCCGAGGAGGAAGGCGTCGAGTTCATGCTCCTCACTAACCCCACGCGGATCCTTGACAACGGACGAGGGGCTGTTGGGGGCATGGAGTGCGTGAGGATGGAGCTGGGTGAGCCCGATGCAAGCGGCCGGCGCCGCCCTGTGGTGGTCAAAGGCTCGGAGTTTGTGCTTGATGTCGACACCGTCATCGTAGCGGTGGGGCAGGGGCCTAACCCGGTGCTCACGCGTCGCACGAAAGGCTTGGTGGTGAACGACAAAGGTAACATCGTCACCTATGACGAATACGGAGCCACGAGCATTCCAGGCGTGTACGCCGGAGGCGACATCGTTACTGGAGCCGCCACAGTCATCAGTGCCATGGGGGCGGGAAAACGCGCCGCTCAGGGCATCGACAGATGGCTGAGGTCACAACAGAAAAACCCGGAGGTGTGAAGTCCGAATGTTGAGCGATATCGAGATCGCGCAGTCGACGAAACTGCGCCCAATTGCCGACGTGGCGCGCGATGCTGGTCTGGCCGAGGACGAGATCGAGTTCTACGGCAGGAACAAGGCTAAGGTCTCGCTGAAGGTGCTCAATAGGCTGCCTGCCGGACCCAGGGGTAAGCTGATCTACACTACCGCCATCACGGCTACTCCCGCAGGTGAGGGGAAGACGTGCACGGCCGTGGGGATCACGCAGGCTCTGGGCAAGCTGGGCAAGAAGGTCATCGTGGCGCTGAGGGAGCCGTCTTTGGGGCCCACCTTCGGGGTGAAGGGCGGCGCGGCCGGCGGCGGATACTCGCAGGTCGTCCCCATGGAGGACATCAACCTGCACTTCACCGGCGATATCCACGCCGTCACCGCAGCGCACAACCTGCTTGCGGCGATGGTGGACAATCACATCCAGCAAGGCAACGAGCTGGGCATCGACACCCGCAGGGTCGTGTGGCGCCGTGTGATGGACATCAACGACCGCCAGCTTCGTTACATCGTGTGCGGCCTGGGTGGAACCGCCAACGGCGTTCCCAGGGAGACCGGCTTCGACATCAGCGTGGCGTCGGAGGTCATGGCCGTGCTCTGCTTGGCCACAGGCATGACCGACCTCAAGGAGCGGCTGGGCCGCCTCGTGGTGGCCTACACCAGAGATGGCAAGCCGGTGACCGCGGCTGACCTCAAGGCCGTGGGTGCCATGGCGGTGCTCCTCAAGGACGCCCTCAAGCCCAACCTGGTGCAGACCCTGGAGGGGCAGCCGGCGTTCGTGCACGGCGGTCCGTTCGCCAACATCGCGCACGGCAACAACTCGGTGATCGCCACGCGCATGGCCCTGGGCCTTGCGGACTACGTGGTCACCGAGGGCGGTTTCGCTGCAGACCTGGGCGCTGAGAAGTTCTTCGACATCGTGCATCGGTTCACCGGCATCAAGCCCGACGTCGCGGTGCTGGTGGCGTCGGTGCGGGCCCTGAACATGCACGGCGGCGTGCCAAAGGCCAAGGTGGCTGAGACCAACCTCGAGGCCTTGGAGCGCGGATGCGCGAACCTCGACAAACACATCGAGAACCTGAAGAAGTTCGGCTTGCCCATCGTGGTGGCCATCAACAGGTTCCCCACCGACGAGCCCGAGGAGCTTGCCCTGGTGAAGAAGCACTGCGATGCCATGGGCGTGCGCAGCGCTATCTCGGAGGTTGTGGCCAAGGGCGGCGAGGGCGGCATCGAGCTCGCCAAGGAGATCCTGGCTGCGCTGGAGCACGACGAGAACAACTTCGCTCCGATATACGATCCGGCGCTGCCCATCAAGGAGAAGATCGAGATCCTGGCCAGGGAGATCTACGGTGCAGACGGCGTCGTTTACACCGCCTCCGCCGACAAGGATATCGCCCGCCTGACCAAGCTGGGCTTCGACAAGCTGCCGATATGCATGGCGAAGACGCAGCACTCCTTGTCAGACAACCCGGACCTCAAGGGCGCCCCCAAGGGCTGGGAGCTCACCATCAGGGAGGTCAGGGTGTCGGCAGGCGCCGGCTTCCTGGTGTGCCTGACCGGGGAGATCATGACCATGCCCGGGCTGCCCAAGGTGCCAGCGGCCGAGGCTGTCGACATCAACGAGGATGGGCGCATAGTCGGGCTGTTCTAGCCGGCGCCGAAAAGCCGAGGAGGCATATGTGGAAGGCCCCCACTGAAGTGGGGGCCTTTGCGATTGTTGAGTTATCAAGGGATCTGGGCCGGGTTCGCCTCAGCCGGCTCGCATAGCGGCTGTGTCGGTCGGAGCGACACGCTCAAGGGGATTGTGTCGGTGCCGCCGACAGATTCGGCGCGACCGTGCTGGTACTACCGACACGGTCGCAGCTCTTGTGTTGGCGCTACCGACACGTTCTCGGCATAGGCTACACTGCCGATCGAAGACGCCAGGGCGCGCGGCGGTCTGCGCCGCGTGTAGCTGCGACTCCTGCACAGGACGACGCGCACGGTCCAGTCTCCAGTGAGAGGGGGATGGCGACCATGCCGCCCAGACCGACACGTTCGGTGCAATCGTGTCGGTGTCGGCAGCACATTCATCGCGATAGTGTTCGTCTGACCGACATGTTCGTTGTCACTGTGTCGGTGTCACCGACATGGTCATCGGGATCGTGTCAGTGCCGCCGACATGTTCGACGTGATCGTGTTGGTGGCACCGACACGTTCACGGGAACCGCGCCGCTCGCGCCAGCACGCTGTCGGCATGTGTCGCGCTGCCGGCCGGGGGACGAGGGGGGATCGGTGGTGGTGCCTCGGCAGGCGGGGTGTGTGGCGGCCACCAGCTTCGGGGGAGTGGTCCGCAGGTAGCTTCGACGAACTGCGTGCAACACAACTGACACAACTGCCAGTGCCCTCATACTATATATCAGCGCACAGGCGGGGCCGATGAACGAAAGATAACCACAACTACGGTTCCGCGACCTTACTCGCGACGGAATCGCGACCAAATCAAGCATGGGAGGAGCGATCGCGGTGGACGGTGTCTTCTTTGGCCGTGGTTTCAAGGGAGGGTTCTCTTGGAGCCTCGCCCTGATCCTCTTGGCGATTATCGTTATAGCGGTATTCTGGTTCCCCTGGTAAGTAGAATTTGAAGGAGGATTCATCGATGACGACTGGTGAGACCATCAACGCGGGCGCGGGTTGTTTTCCGCCTTGCCCTCCACCTTGCCCTCCGCCCTGCCGTCCAGTGGATCCTTGTGATCCCTGCCATCCGTGTGGGGGCTTCGGATCGTGGGGCATGCTCCTGATCCTGCTGGCGATAATCGTGCTGGCGGCCTTTTGGCCCAGGTGGTTTGCGTAATACATCCCAGCGCCTCAACAACGCCCCAGATCCGCATCGACCGCGCCAACGCCGGCGCGGTTGATGCGTTTGCTTCATATCCCAGCTACATGCCTAATTCCCGCCAGAGCCCGCGCTAGTGCATTATTGCGCAATGCCTCGACGTAGTGTACAATGGAACAGGTTTTGAGGGCCTCTACCAACCACAACTGACCAGGCGGGTGGAGGCGCTCTTGAAGCTTGTACCGCAGTCATGCGCGTCCTGACGTAGGCATCATTCAGTTGTCGCTTAGTTATGGGTTGCGTGGTAAAGGAGTGAAGTCCATGCCCAGAGGAGCGTTCCGTGGAGGCATCCACCCTCCCGAGAACAAGTCGCTTACGAGCGGCCTGCCGATCGTTCCTGCACAGCAGCCATCCAAGGTATATGTGCTCCTGCACACCACCTCCTGTCCCCTGAACCCTCTGGTAGCCAAAGGCGACCAAGTGCTCAAAGGGCAGAAGCTGGCCGACACGGACCAGAAGTTCGGCGTGCCGGTGCATTCGCCTGTGTCCGGCAAAGTTGCAGGCATCAGCACGGTGCGCACGGCCAACGGCCACGACGATACGGCGATCATCGTCGAATCCGACGGCAACGACACGCTGCATGAGTCGTGCGTTCCGGTGAAGAATCCACTGTCGCTCTCGCGCGACGAGATCATCGCGGCCATCCGCGAGGCCGGAATCGTCGGGATGGGTGGAGCCGAGTTCCCCACCCACATAAAGCTGGCCGTGCCTCCCAGCGCCAAGGTGGATACGCTGCTCCTGAACGGGGCGGAGTGCGAGCCCTATCTCACAGCCGACCACCGGTTGATGCTTGAGCGCCCGCAGGACGTGGTAGCTGGCGCTCAGATACTGATGAGGGCTCTTGATGTGAGAAAGTGTGTTATCGCCATTGAAGACAACAAGCCCGACGCCGTGCAGGCCCTCACGAAGGAAGCGGCCAGCGTGCCTGAGATCGAGGTCATGGCGGTTCGGACCAAGTACCCGCAGGGCGCTGAGAAACAGCTGATCAAGTCAACGCTTGGCCGTGAGGTGCCGCCACGCTGCCTGCCCTTCCACGTGGGCGTCGTCGTGAACAACGTTGGCACTGCCGTCGCGGTGGCTGACAAGTTCTACCGCGGCCTTCCTCTTGTAGAGAGGGTGGTCACGATCACCGGCTCCGCCGCGGCTAAGCCCGCGAACCTCTTGGCGAAGATAGGCACCACCGCCGCTGAGCTCGTTGAGCAGTGCGGAGGCGTCAAGGGCGAGCTCGGAAAGGTGATCTTCGGCGGGCCCATGATGGGCCAGGCCGTGTTCAGTCTGGACGTGCCCACCAGCAAGGGCACCTCGGGCATCCTGCTCATGACGGCCGAGGAGGCGAGGCAGCGCGAGGTCTTGCCCTGCATCAGGTGCGGCCGCTGCGTCGACGCCTGTCCTATGCGACTTGAGCCGGCCATACTGCATCAGTGGGCCGAGCAGCAGTTCTGGGCAGAAGCCGACGCGTACCACGCCTGCGACTGCATCGAGTGCGGCGTGTGCGCTTTCGAGTGCCCGTCCAAGCGGCCTCTGGTTCAGGCGATCCGCCATGCCAAGTTCGAGATCGGCAGGCTGAGGAAGGCTGCCAAGGAACGGGGGGCTAAGTGATGGCAGAGTCTACTCTCATAGTCTCTCCTGCTCCACACATCAGGAGCGGGGTCACCACCCCCGCGCTCATGCGCGACGTGGTGATAAGCCTGATACCTGCATGCGCCGCCGGCGTCTACTTCTTCGGCGCCCGCGCACTGGTATCTCTAGCTGCAGCAATAGTCGGAACAGTCGGCGCTGAGTACATCTTGGAGAGAATAACCGGTCGTCCCGTCACCATCGGAGACTGGAGTGCCGTCGTCACCGGAGTGCTGCTGGCGATGGTGCTTCCGCCGCACGTTCCGTGGTGGATCCTGGTGCTGTCTGGCTTCTTCACCATCGGCGTCGTGAAGCTCCTCTTCGGCGGACTGGGCTTCAACGTGTTCAACCCGGCGCTGGCCGGCCGAGCGTTCGCGGTTGCGGCATGGTCGGCCCTGGCCAATTCGGGCTACATCTGGCCTGCCGGAGCCGAGGCCGCCCACTGGGTGCAGGGGTTCGATGCCGTGAGCACCGCCACTCCGCTCACGCTTCTGAAGATGGGGGAGATCGGCGGCATCCCGATGACCAGGTTCTACGCCCCGCTGTTCTTCGGCAACGTAGCCGGGTCGTTGGGCGAAACCTCAGCTCTGGCGCTCTTGGTGGGCGCGGCGTACCTGCTGTGGCGTGAGCACATCTCGCTGAGGATCCCGCTGACGTACATCGGCACCGTGGCGGTGATAACGTCGCTTTACGGGCATGACCCGCTGTTCCATATCCTGTCGGGCGGGCTTATCCTTGGTGCGTTCTTCATGGCCACGGACTACGTCACGTCCCCGATGAACCCGAAGGGGCAGACGATATTCGCCATCGGCTGTGGAGTGCTGACGGCGCTCATTCGCATCTTCGGCGGATACCCCGAGGGCGTGTGCTACTCCATTCTCATAATGAACGCGGCGGTGCCGCTCATCGATAGATTTGCCCGACCCAAGCGCTTCGGGGAGGTGAAGGCCCGTGGGCAAAACGCTTAAGCTTGGCGTCATTCTGTTGCTGGTGTGTGCAGTCTCCGCCGGGGTGCTCTCCTCGGTCTACAGCGTCACCAGCAAGATCATCGGCGCGCGTAAGGCTGAAGAGCAGGCGCGGTCGATGCAGATAGTGCTCCCTCAGGCCACTGACTTCAATGCCCTGAGCCCTGAGGAGGTCGCCCGGTTCACCGCCGATCCCAAGTTCGCCGAGATCGACGCCATCTACACCGGCGCCGCCAACGGCCAGGTGCTGGGCATCGTGGCCCGGGTGCGCCCCGCGGGCTACGGCGGGCCCATCACCATGCTGGTGGGCATCGGCGCCGACATGACGGTGAAGGGCCTCCAGGTGATGAGCCACAGCGAAACACCTGGCCTCGGCTCGGAGATCACAAACAAGTCGTGGCAGGAGCAGTTCATCGGGAAGGGCGCCTCTGGGCCCCTGGCGGTGAACAAGGACGGCGGCGAGATCACCGCCATTTCCAGCGCCACCATTTCCTCGCGCGCGGTGGTGCGCGGGGTGAACGCCGCGCGTGAGCTGGCTCGCACAAGCGGTATCTTGGGAGGTGGGTCAAGGTGAGCAGTCCTAGCCCGCTCAGCAGCATCTTCTCAAACGGAATAGGCAAAGAGAACCCCACTCTTAGACTGCTACTGGGCATGTGCCCTACGATAGCGGTGTCGCTGGCGGTATCCAACGGCATCGGCATGGGCCTCGCGGCCACCTTCGTGTTGGTGGGTTCCAACCTGTGCGTGTCGCTTCTCAGGAAAGCGACGCCCAATGAGATCCGCATACCGGTATTCATCGTGGTGATCGCCACGTTCGTCACCGTGGTGGACCTGGTGATGAACGCGTACCTGCCTCAGCTTCACCAGGTGCTGGGCGTGTTCGTGCCGCTGATCGTGGTGAACTGCATCATCCTGGCCCGGGCCGAGGCCTTCGCCTCCAAGAACGGGCCTCTGGCCTCCATCGTTGATGGCCTGGGCATGGGCGCCGGCTTCACCTTCGCCCTGGTGCTCCTCAGCGCCATCCGCGAGCCTCTGGGGACCGGGATCATCCTCGCCGCCCCTGACCTGGGCTTTGAGGGGATCCGGCTGTTCTCCAAGGAGTACGCCGCAGCCATCGTCACGCAGCCTGTGGGCGGGTTCATCAGCCTGGGCCTGCTGATCGGTGCGGTGAACCTGCTGGCAGAGCGCGGCAAGGGGCGTGCCGGCCGTCGCGGTTCGCAGAGCCCTCAAGGGGGGTGCCACTAATTGAAGAACCTCTTGGTGATATTGTTCACCCAGGCCCTGGTCAACAACTTCATGCTGTCGAGGATCCTCGGCGCCTGCCCGTTCATTGGAGTCTCCCAACAGGTGGAGACGGCTACCGGAATGAGCATGGCCGTGGTCTTCGTGATGACCATGGCTTCGGCCATCTCGTGGCTGGTGCAGAACCTGATCCTCAATCCGCTGAACATGGGCTACCTGCAGACGGTCTCCTTCATCCTGGTGATCGCCGCGCTGGTCCAGTTCATAGAGATGTTCCTGAAGAAGAACAGCCCCGGACTGTACAAGGCCCTGGGCATCTACCTTCCGTTGATCACGACCAACTGCGCCGTCCTGGGCGTGGCCATCATCAACATCAACGAAGGTTACAACCTGGTGGAGGCGGCCGTGAGCGGGGCCGCAGCCGGCCTTGGTTGGGGCCTGGCCATCGTCCTGTTCGCGGCGATACGTGAACGCATGAGGCTCGCCCCCATACCCAAGTGCATGGAGGGCTTCCCCATCGCGCTGGTCACCACCGGCCTTCTGGCCATGGCCTTCCTCGGGTTCTCCGGGTTCGACGTGGCCAGGTTCGTGGGAATGTAAGGGGGTGTATACGCTATGAGCACCGTTAACGCCATCTTAAGCATGGGAGCGTTGGGCCTTCTCTTCGGCGCGTTGCTGGGCGTCGCCGACAAGGTGTTCTCGGTGGAGAAGGACCCTAGAATAGATCAGATCATCGACGTGCTGCCCGGTGCCAACTGCGGTGCCTGCGGTTACCCGGGCTGCTCGGGCCTGGCGGAGGCCATCGCGTCCGGCGCCGCCCCGGTGGATGGGTGCCCCGTGGGCAAGAAGCGCGTGGCCGACCTCATCGCCGACATCATGGGGGTGTCATGCGAGTCCGACTGCGAGCCCAAGTACGCGCGGGTGCTGTGCCTCGGTAGCAAGGACAAGGCGATTGAGGTCTTCAAGTATGAAGGCATCCGCGACTGCCGCGCGGCAGAGCTTTCGGGCGGAGGGGCTAAGGGCTGCACCTACGGATGCCTGGGCCTGGGCACCTGCGTCGAGGCGTGCCCCTTCGGCGCCATGTACATGGGTGACGACGGTCTTCCCAAGGTAGACGACGAGCTCTGCACGGGGTGCGGCAAGTGCGTGGCCGCGTGCCCCAGGGGAATCATCGAGCTTCGCACCAAGAACGAGTCGGTGAACGTGATGTGCAAGTCGCACGCCCGGGGCCCCGAGGTGAAGAAGGTGTGCTCCATCGGCTGCATCGGCTGCGGCATCTGCGTGCGCAACTGCCCCGAGAAGTGCATCACCATGGAGGACAATCTAGCCCGCATCGACAACTCCAGGTGCACCCGTTGCGGCGTGTGCGTGGAGAAGTGCCCGGTGAAGTGCATCATCGACCTGGCCAAGGTGCCCGGGGGATGCCAGGGTTGTCTGGGAGAATGTGCCTCAGCTGGTGAAGCGCAGGCAGCTTCATAGCGGAGTAAACGGTCGCCACTTGGGCTTAAGCAACTGGACGGGTTTCCAGCAACGGAGGCCCGTCCTTCTTGTAAACACGAATTTCTAATGTTAGACTGAAAATCGGAGACCGGCACAGGCTGTTTGGAGGCGGTATTCATATCTCCAAGGTTGATCCTAGCCTCGGCTAGCCCCAGGCGCTCGCGCCTCCTGCGCGAACTGGGACTGGCTTTCGATGTGATACCGAGCACTATCGACGAAAGCGTCATCCACCATCCTGACCCGGCTGAGCTGGTGAAGCTGCTATCGGCGGCCAAGGCCCAGCAGGTAGCTGAGGCGGAGGGCGATGGCATAGTAATAGGATCCGACACCATCGTGGTGCTTGACGGGAAGGTGCTGGGCAAGCCCGAAAGCCACGAGGACGCCGTCCGCATGCTGAGGATGCTGTCAGGCAGGGTTCACCAGGTTTACTCGGGCGTCTGCGTGGTGGACGCGGCTTCCGGCCGCAAGCTCTGCGATTGCAGCGTCACGGACGTACGTTTCAGGGAGCTTTCTGACGATACCATACAGAGTTACATCCGCACAGGCGAGCCCGACGACAAGGCCGGCGCCTACGCCATTCAGGGGTTCGGCTCGCTGCTGGTGGAGTCGATCTGCGGAGACTACTTCACCGTGGTGGGCCTACCTGTGGGCATGCTCGCCGGCATGCTGGATGAGTTCGGAGTGCGAGTGCTCTGACCTGAACATCTCTGGGTCCGCACCCGCCGCACGGTCGCGCTTGCAGAAGACCTGCAGCGAGGTGTTGCGAGATGTCGAGCGGAGCGATAAGGGAACTTCCCGCCAGCGAGCGGCCGATGGAGAGACTGTTGCAGTTCGGCCCGGAGGCCCTGTCCGCGGCGGAGCTGGTGGCGGTGATCATCAGGTGCGGCATGCAGGGGCAGAACGCCGTCCAGGTGGGCGCAGGGCTGATGGCGCGGTTCGGAAGCCCCAGGAAGCTGGCCACCGCCACCCCGATGGAGCTTGCAGCCCTGCCCGGCATAGGGCTGGTTAGGGCCGCGCAGATCCAGGCCGCCATAGAGCTTGGGCGCAGGGTGCTCTCCGGCCAGGGCGAGCAGCGCGGGAGCATCAGCGGGCCGCGCGATGCCGCGCAGGCACTGATGCCGACCATGAGGTACCTGGAGCGCGAGGAGTTCAGGGCGCTGTTTCTTGACAGCCGAAACCGGCTCCTCGATGTGGTCACCATATCCGTGGGAACGCTCGATTCCTCCATCGTGCACCCGCGCGAGGTGTTCCGGGCTGCCATCAGGGCGGGCAGCGCTTCCCTCATCGTCGCGCACAACCACCCCAGCGGCGATCCCACGCCCAGCCCGGAGGATCTAGCCATCACCAGGCGCCTCTGCACGGCTGGAGCCCTCATCGGCATCGACGTGGTAGACCACATAATCATCGGCGACAACGTTTACGTGAGCCTCAAGGAGAAGGGGCTCCTTGAGCGAGTCACGTGAAGATTCTGTTTCTATACTCGTAAGTGGAAGGGAGCCATCGCCATGGGCCTCAGATCGCTCTTCGGCGGCCTGTCGAGGGATATGGGCATCGACCTCGGCACTGCAAACACTCTAGTGTTCGTCAGAGGAAAAGGGATAGTACTGCAGGAACCTTCAGTTATCGCAATGGACCGTGATTCCGGCGAGATCCTTGCAGTGGGATACGATGCCAAGCAGATGGTGGGCCGTACGCCTGCCGGCATCGTGGCGGTGAGGCCCCTGCGCGACGGTGTCATAGCTGACCTTGACATCACCGTCATCATGCTGCGTCGGTTCATCGAGAAGGCGGTTAAGCGTCACGGAGTGTTCAAGCCGCGCATAGTCATCGGCGTCCCGTCCGGAGTGACGCAGGTGGAGCGCAGGGTGATCCATGATTCAGCCATCCAGGCTGGCGGCAAGGAGGTCTACCTCATCGAGGAGCCTATGGCCGCGGCGATCGGCGCCGGTCTTCCGGTTGAGGAGCCCACAGGCAACATGGTGGTGGACATAGGCGGGGGCACCACCGAAGTGGCGGTGATCTCCCTCGGCGGCATCGTCGCCTCCAAGTCTGTGACCGTGGCAGGCGACAAGATGGACGAGGCCATCATCAACTACATGAAGAGGAACTACAACCTGATGATCGGCGAACGCACCGCCGAGGATATCAAGCGAACCATCGGCACGGCTTACCCGCCCAACGAGGAGCAGGTGATGGACGCCAGGGGACGCGACATAGTGAATGGCCTGCCCAAGACGGTCAGGGTGTCCAGCAGCGAGATCTATGAGGCGCTGGCGGATCCGGTGTCGGAGATAGTCAGAGCGGTGAGGGAGACCCTGGAGAAGACCCCTCCGGAGCTTTCGGCGGACGTGCTGGACAAGGGAATCGCCATGACCGGCGGCGGGGCGTTGCTCCACGGCCTCGATCGCCTGCTTCAGGAGGCCACCGGGATGCCCGCGTACGTTACCGAGGATCCCCTCACCTGTGTGGTCAGGGGTACCGGCGTCGTAGTTGAACACCTGGAGACGTACAGGCGAGTGTTGGTGTCGTCAGGAAGGCTGAGATAACCCAGATAACTACGGCCTGCGAGGCCCAGGAGAGCGTATATTGAACCCAAACGTCAGCAGGAGGAGGGCCATCATCACTGTTGTGAGCGTGGTCCTCATCATATGCATGGTGTATCTCACCGCACGCGACCGAGAACGCCTGACCCTGGCAGAACAGGCAGTGCGCGAAGTCTTCACGCCCGTGGCGCGGGGAGCGTCCACTGTGAGCCGGTGGGTGTCATCGTGGGTCTCGTTCATCGCGTCCATCGGCGAGATGAAGAGCGAGAACGAACGACTCAGGGCCGAACTGGACGCGGCGCAGGCAGCGCTGTTGCAGCTGGAGGAGGCGGCGAGGGAGAACCAACGCCTGACCGAGCTCCTCCAGCTGAAAGGATCCCTCAGGGGCCGCGCCGAAGCTGCGGTGGTGGCCTATCGCGATCCCGGCAACTGGCTTGAGTCGGTGGTGATCGACAAGGGATCTTCCTCCGGCATCGCCAAGGGACAGGCCGTGATCAATGCCAGAGGCGTGGTTGGCAGGGTCACGTCGGTGACCCCTAACAGCGCCACAGTGCTTCTGGCTGTGGATTCGCGCAATTCCATCGGCGGCATCGCCACGCGCTCACGCGACCTGGTGGTGGTGGAGGGCGCCGGCGACGGATCGGGCCTGCTCATAGCGCGGCCGCTGGGAGCCCAGCCTGACCTCGCCGAAGGCGATGTCATCATCACTTCCGGCCTGGGCGGCGTTTACCCGAAGGGGCATGCCATCGGCGACGTGATCGCGGTGGAGCAGGGCAAGTACGGCGTGTCGCTGCTGGCATACGTGAAGCCGCGCGTGGATTTCCAGCGGCTCGAGGAGGTCCTGGTGCTCGTCGACGCGATCGAGGGAGATGCCAAATGAAGCGCCTCAGGATCTGCCTGGGAATACTGGTCGCTTTGGTGTTCCAGGCAGCAGTGGTGCCTGCCCTGTTTCCGCGCTGGATAGTCCCTGACGTCGTCTTCTGCGCCTCGGCCGTGGCCGCCATCACAGGGGGTGCCGCCGTCGGCGTGCTGGTGGCGCTTGTGGGCGGGCTGATGCAGGACGCGCTGACCGGAGCCTTCATTGGCGCCAACGCCGGTGCCGACATGGCCGTGGCGGCGGCCATCGGCATGATCCAGCCCGAGCTGTTCAAGGAGAGCCTCCTCACACCCGCTGCCGTCATCGGACTCGGCAGCATCGCCCGGGAGCTTGTGTACATTTTCGTGATATGGTCGTTCGGGGCCGCCGTCGACATGGGTAGGGCCCTTTTCGTGGTCCTGCCGTGGGTCACCGTAATGAACTGCGTTACGGGGGTACTGATATACCGCTGGTATTACCTGGTGCCGCGGGCTCGCCTCGAGGCGGGCCGAGCCGGTGGTGGCGCCGGAGGTGGCGGCGACGCCGCTGGCGCCGGCCGCGCCCGCGGGGCCGGCCGCTAGATGACGCCGGCGCCGCGCTGGCATCGTCCGGCATGGAGATGATGGCATGAGCATTATGGACGCTATGGACAGGGCTCAACAGACTGGAACGGAACGCCGTGTCCACAGGTTTCAGATACTTGTCGTGATCCTCTTCATGGTGCTTGCCGCAAGGCTCTGGCAGCTCCAGGTGGTGCAGGGAGAGTACTACGTGAAGAGGGCCACTGAGAACCGCCTGGCGCTGTTGCCCATATCGGCGCCGAGGGGTGTCATCGTCGACCGAAACGGGGAAGTGCTGGCGTCCAACAGGATGGCCTACACCGTGTCCGCTGTCCCGGGGGAGTTTCGCGGCGCCGACGAGGAGCTGGAGCTGCTGTCGAGCCTCATCGACATGTCCCCTGAAGACATTCGGTCCAGGATAGCCGAGCAGACCCAGGGGAGGCTGGGGGTTCCGTACCAGCCGGCGCGTCTGGTGGAGGACGCGTCGGTCGAGGTGGTGCTGCGGGTGTCGGAGCACCGCGTGGAGCTGCCCGGCATCATCATCGAGGAAGAGCCCTACCGCAGCTACCCCAAGGGCGACTTGGCGGGCCAGGTAATTGGCTACGTCGGCCAGATCAACGCCGAAGAGCTTAAGCAGCTGGCCAGCGCCGGGTACCGCGCCCGCGACCGCATAGGCAAGACAGGTCTGGAGCGGGCGTACGAACACCTGCTGAAGGGCGTTGATGGCGAGACACAGGTGGAGGTGGACTCGCTGTCGCGTCCCCGAGGAACCCTGGGAACGGTGGAGCCGGTGGCAGGCGCCAGTCTGGAGCTTACCATCGACGCAGGCCTTCAGCAGGCGGCGGAGTTAGCCATCGAGGAGCAGCTGCGCCTGCTGAAAGCGGAGGGCAAGTACACCAGCGCGTCGGCAGGGGCAGCTGTGGTGCTGGATGCGCGCACCGGCGAGGTGCTGGCGCTGGCCAGCGAGCCCGGCTACGACCCAGGCTGGTTCGTGCCGCGGATATCCGAGGAGAGGTGGCGCAGTCTGAACAGCCCGGTTTCAGCCCTCTTCAACAGGGCCGTGTCAGGCGCCTACCCGCCAGGTTCAGTCTTCAAGCCTTTCACTGCCGTGGCTGCGCTGCAGGCAGGCGTGGTGAACCTCAACGAGAGGATCCTGTGCTCCCCGTCTGTTGCTGACGACTACACCGGCAAGCGGTGCCATGTGTGGTCTTCAGGGAGAAGCCATGGGTGGCAGACGCTGCTTGAGGGCATGGCGAACTCGTGCAACATAGTCTTCTATGAGCTGGGGAAACGCCTTACCGCCGACCAGATGGCCAACGCCGCCAGGATGTTCGGCTTCTCGCGAACCACCGGCCTTGACCTGGTGCCTGCGGAGGCCGCTGGAGTGGTGCCTGGCTCCGAAACCAGAACGTTCATGCCCGGCGAGCGGCTCAGCTACGCCATTGGCCAGCAGGTCACGGTCACGCCGCTGCAGCTGGCGGTGGCCTACGCCGGCATCGCCACGAGGGGCACCCTGTATGCCCCGTACCTCGTGAGCCGCGCGGTGGCGGCCGACGGCGAGGTGTTGCACCAGGCGTCGCCCACTGTATCGGCCCGTGTCGAGCTGCCTGATAGAGTGTGGAACTACCTGCGTGATAGCCTAACCCAGGTGGTCAAGGCTGGCACGGCGGCCCGGGCGTACTCAGGCTTCCCCATACCGGTGGCTGGCAAGACAGGCAGCGCCCAGGCTCCTCCAGGTGATGCCCACGGCTGGTTCGTGGGGTGGGCTCCCATTGATGAGCCCGAGATCGTGGTGGCGGTGCTGATCGAGCGCGGAGGCGCCGGCGGCACGGCTGCGGCTCCGGTGGCGCGCAGGATCATGGAGTGCTATTTCGCCGACAGGATCGCAGAGATGGGCGAGGGGGCGAACGGCGGGCCGGGCGCCGGCGCACAGGGTTCCGGCACCTATATCGCGCCTCCAACCGATTGAGTGAAGGAAATGGTGGCGGCTCGCAGAAATAACCAGAGATACGCGTAATCGGCGGTGGTTGAACTGAAGCCACAGGAAGTCATGTTCGTTGGAACACGTGAGGGCCTGCGCCTGCTTGTGGACGCGCAGGCCAGCATCGACACCCTGAGGGAAGCCATCAGGCGCAGACTGGCTGAAGCCCCGGGGTTCTACACAGGCGCCAGCGTGGTTGTGGACACCAGGGGAGCCGTGGTGCCTGTTCAGTGGGTGGAGGAGGTCCGACAGGTCTTGGAGTCGTACGGGTTGAGGCTGAGCCAGATCGATCATGGGGCAGGCGGCACTGGCGGGGCCGACGGCGGTTCCACCAAGGCAAGGCTCAGGGCCGCCTCAATGCTTTCAGCGGCCACTGCTGAGGCCGTGGCGAACCCCGATCCGCCGAATGAGGCGGCGCCGGCGGTGCCGGCGGTGCCAGGCGCTGACACGCTCCTGATAAAGCAGTCGCTCAGGTCGGGGCAGTGCGTGTCGTTCGAAGGCAACCTGGTGATCCTGGGCGACGTGAACCCCGGTTCAGAGGTTTGGGCCGACGGTGACATCGTGGTCTTCGGGACCCTGAGAGGCGTTGCCCATGCGGGAGCGTCCGGCAACAGGGAGGCCAGGGTGGTGGCGCTTCGCCTCATGCCCACTCAGCTGAGGATAGCAGACAAGATCTGCCGGGCTCCCGATGATGACGTGAAGGGCCCTCGCGGGCCGGAGCAGGCATTCCTGAAGGACGGGGCCATCGTCATCGAGCCATGGAGTACGCATGCAGGGACGGTGTTTGGTGGATGAGCTCTACAGCAATAGTTGTGACCTCAGGCAAGGGCGGAGTGGGCAAGACGACGGCCACGGCCAATATCGGCGCGGCCCTTGCCATGAATGGCCCCAAGGTTGCTCTTGTGGATGCGGATATCGGCTTGCGCAACCTCGACCTGGTTCTGGGCCTCGAGAACCGGATCATCTACGACCTGGTGAACGTGGTGGAGGGACGCGCGGAGCTTCGCAAGGCCCTCATCAAGCACAAGCACGTGGAGAACTTGTCACTGCTGCCGGCCGCGCAGACCAGGGACAAGAACGCGGTATCTCCGGAGCAGATGAGGAAGCTCGTGAGCGACCTGAAGAAGGACTTCGACTTCATCCTACTCGACTGCCCTGCCGGGATCGAACAGGGCTTCAAGAACGCCATAGCCGGCGCTGACAAGGCCATCGTGGTGACCACGCCGGAGATGTCGGCGGTGCGCGATGCCGACAGGATCATCGGGATGCTCATGGCGGAGGGGATCGACTCCCCGATGCTGGTGGTGAACAGGATCAGGCCCGACATGATCAAACGCCACGACATGCTAACCGTGGACGACCTGCTGGAACACCTGAAGGTCGATCTTCTCGGCGTTGTGCCGGATGACGAGTCCATAATCGTCTCCACTAACAAGGGATTGCCCGCGGTGATGGACAGCAAGTCCAAGGCTGGCAAGGAATTCAAGAAGATCGCGGCCCGCCTGATGGGCGAGGACGTGGCAGAGGCTGCAGCAACTGCTGAACCAGGCGATGAGTGGTTCGTGCGGCTCATCAAGTGGTTCAGGGGAGAAAGGGGCTAGGGGCACATGATGGACTTCTTGCAGCGCCTCTTCGGCAGGCTTGAGGGATCGAGCAGCAGAACCACGGCCAAGACCAGGCTGCGCCTGGTGCTGGTGCAGGACCGCGCTACCCTTTCGCCCGGGCTCATGGAGAACCTGAAGGAGGATCTCATCGCGGTCATCACCAAGTACATAGAGATCGATGAGACCAACATGAAGGTGGAGTTCAGCGACACCGACGGCTCCGTGGCCATAGTGGCCAGCATCCCTGTAAAGGAAGTGAAGAGGACCGCGGGGGCGCTGAGCAAGTGAGTTGGCGCGGCGCCGGGCCGCAGCTGACATCGTACGACATCGGGACTCCGGGGGCAGTGGTATGCTCATAGACAAGAGGCTCCTTAGGAATATGGACTTCGCTCTGGTCGGAGCCGTGTGCGTGGCCATTGCTTTCGGATGCGCCATGATATACAGCGCCACCAGGTTCACGCCTTCCCTAACGGGAAGCGACCCCCTGCTTTACGTGAGGAAGCAGGTGATCGCTGCGTTGCTTGGCGGATTGGTCTCCGTGGTGGTGCTGCGCGTGGACTACCGCTATCTGGCGAAGTTCGCGCAGCTGGTGTACGCCGCGAGCATGCTCCTCTTGGCCAGCGTGCTCGTGTTCGGCACCAGGGCTAAGGGCGCCATGGGCTGGATCCGCATCGGCCCGCTGGCGTTGCAGCCGTCGGAGTACGCCAAGATCGGCGTCGTGGTGGCGCTGGCGGCGTACCTGGTGCAGCAGGACGACCTTTCGACGTTGCGAAGCTTCATCGTGCCCGCCCTCATCGTGCTCGCGCCCATCGGGCTGGTGGTGGCCGAGAACGACCTGGGCTCGGCTCTGGTGCTGGCGCCGGTGTTCTTCCTGATGATGTACGCTGCGGGAGCGAACCCGAAGCTCTTGGGCATCATCATCGGGCTTGGTCTCTTCGTCGTGGCCCCGCTGGCGTACTTCTTCGTGCTCAAGCCCTACCAGCAGATGAGGATCGTCAGCTTCTTCAATCCCGGTCTCGACCCGAAGGGCTATGGCTACAGCGTGATTCAGTCTACAATAGCGATCGGCTCAGGGGGGCTCATGGGCAAGGGCTTCGGGCAGAGCACTCAGGCGAGGCTCAACTTCCTGCCCGAGCACCACACGGACTTCATATTCTCGGTCATCGCCGAGGAACTGGGGTTCTTCGGTGCCGCTGCCGCCATCGGACTGCTGTTCTTCATAGTGAGCAGGGGCTTCCGCGTGGCGCAGCAGGCCCGCGACAAGTTCGGGAGCCTTGTCGCGGTGGGGATCTCGGCGATCCTGCTGGTTCATATATTCGTGAATGTGGGAATGACTATGAATGTGTCGCCGTGCACCGGGATCCCTCTGCCGTTCTTCAGCGCGGGCGGCAGCTCCCTCATGGCCACGATCATAGGCACTGCAGTGCTGCAGAACATCTACATGCGCCGGAAACGGGTTCTGTTCTAGCGGTACAGCGGTAATAAACGCGACGCAGGCGTCATATCATCCCCCGGGGGCATGTCCAACGAACGGGGGAACGGCTGTGCCTAGAGTGACCTTGGATCCGGCGGTGTTCGTTCTGGCGCTCCTGATAGTGCTTGCCGGGGCGGTGGGCGAGTGGGCCTTGATAGCAGCGTGTCTGCTCGCGCACGAGCTGGCGCACGCCGCGGCGGCGTCGGGCTTCGGCCTGCGCGTGGAGGAGATCCGCATATCGCCTCTGGGCGCCACCGCACGCATCGAGTCAGGGTTCGAGCTCAGGCCGGAAGTGGAGGCGGCGGTGGCCGTGGCGGGTCCCATGGCGTCTCTGGTCATGGCGGCCGTCGGCATCATAATGTGGGGCGAGGGGGCGGAGCTGTTCACCGGGGTGAACCTGGGCCTGGCGCTGTTCAACCTGCTGCCGGCCTTCCCCCTTGACGGCGGGCGCATCATCAGGGCGCTGGCCGCAGGCAGGATGGGCTGGCGCGGGGCGACGCGGCTGGCCGTGACGGTGAGCAGGGTCGTTGCGGTGGTGCTGGCGATGTGGGGCGTCGTGGGCTTCCGCGCAGGACTGCTTAACCCGTTGCCGGCGGCGCTGGCAGCTTTCATATGGATTGAGGCTGGCAGAGAGGGGCGGTGGGCCGCCCTCTCGGCAGCCAGGCAAGGGATTAGGGCCAGGGCTGAGCTGGCGCGAGGCGTGCCGATGCACGTCACGTCGCTGGCCGTGGGCGCCCACGTCCGCGCGGCGCACGTGCTATCGTCGTTGGGCGCCGCAGGGGTGACGATGGTGTCGGTGCTGTCGCCGGACGGCGTGGAGCTCGGCAGGCTGTCGCAGATACAGCTCATCGACGGCGTGGCCGAGCTGGGCTCAGAGGCCACCGTGGCCCAGGTGTTAAGTTTGAGGTGTTTCAATAGTGGTTATCGACAAGGAACGGCTTTACCGCGACGTTCTGCCGAACGTGACGTTCCCCGCGAGGTACACCGGCAACGAGCTGAACGCGGCTGTGGTGGACCATGATTCCGCCAGGGCCAGCATACTGCTGGCGTTTCCCGACGTGTACGAAGTGGGGATGTCATACATCGGGTTCAAGATCCTTTACTCCATCGTGAACTCCCGCGAAGGCTTCATCGCGGAGCGTGCGTTCGCGCCCTGGCCCGACATGGAGGAGGCCATGCGGACGCACGGCATCCCCCTGTACGGGTTGGAAAGCCTTTCGGAGGCCCGCCGCTTCGACCTCATCGGCTTCACCCTTCAGTACGAGCTCAGCTACTCCAATGTAGTGAACATGTTGGATCTGGCTGGCGTGCCCAGGCTCGCGGCCGAGCGCCGTGACGGCGATCCCGTCATAGTTGCGGGGGGCCCGTGCGTCGCGAATCCCGAGCCTGTGGCCGATTTCTTCGACCTTTTCGCCCTTGGAGACGGAGAGGAGCTCATCGTAGACATCATGGAGACCACCGCCAGGGCCAAGGAGGACGGCGTAGACCGCGACCAGCTGGTACGGCGCCTTGCGGCCATACCGGGGATGTACTGCCCTGCGCTGGGAAACGCGGCGGTGCGGCGCGTGGTGACTGACCTTGACGCGGCGGAGTACCCGGAAAAGTTCATCGTGCCGTTCCTCGATACCGTGCACGACAGGGTCGTTCTGGAAGTGATGCGCGGATGCTGCCGCGGGTGCAGGTTCTGCCAGGCGGGCATGATATACAGGCCCGTCCGCGAGCGCAGCCTGCCGGTGCTGTGCGAGCAGGCCGAAAGGCTTGTGGCGTCAACGGGATACGAGGAGATGGGGCTGCTGTCGCTCTCCACCGCCGACTACACCGGCATCCAGGAGCTGGCCCGCAAGCTTGTGCAGGAGTATGGGCCGCAGGGGGTGGCGGTGTCGCTGCCGTCGCTGCGTGTGGACTCCTTCAGCATCGCCCTGGCCCGAGAGGTGGAAGGCGCGCGGGCGCGCCGGACTGGTCTGACGTTTGCGCCTGAGGCTGGAACGCAGAGGATGCGGGACATCATCAACAAGGGTGTGACTGAGGAGGACCTGATGTCGGCGGCGGCGGACGCGTTCAGGTCGGGGTGGGAGCAGATCAAGCTGTACTTCATGATCGGACTGCCGTACGAGACGGACGAGGACGTCATCGGCATCGCCGAGCTGGCCCGAAAGGTGCTGGACCTGGGACGCAGGATCGCCGGCGAGCGAGGCAAGGCAGGACGGGTGAGGGTGAACGCGACCGTGTCGTCGTTCGTACCCAAGCCCCACACGCCGTTTCAGTGGCACGCCCAGGACAGCATCGAGGAGATCCTCCGAAAGCAGCAGCTGCTCAAGGAGCCCACCCGGGTGAGGGGGCTTTCGGTCTCGTTCCACGACGTGATGCAGAGCCACCTGGAGGCGGCCTTCGCCAGGGGAGATAGGTCCTTGGGAGCAGTGATCTCGAAGGCGGTGGACCTGGGGTGCAGGTTCGACGGCTGGGTCGAGCACTTCAGGCCGGACCTTTGGAAGCAGGCTTTCGAGAGCCAGGGGCTGAGCCCCGAGTCCTTCGCCAACAGGGCATACTCCTTCGATGAGGCACTTCCGTGGGACAAAGTGAACATGGGCGTGTCAAAGGCTTTCCTGCGGCGCGAGGCGGAGCTGGCGGCACAGGGCATCACCACCGAGGATTGCCGCGAGGGGCGATGCACCGGTTGTGGCGCGTGCTTCGGCGACGTGCGCGTGCGTCTGCAGGGCGAGTTCGGGCTCGCGGCGAGCCCGAGCGATGGCGAGGGTGCGGGCACAGGCGCGGGCACAGGGGGTGCAGTCTGAGATGAGGTACAGGCTCAGGCTGGCGAAGCTTGAAAGCGCGGTATTCGTGTCGCACCTCGGGACCATGCGGGCCTTCGAGAGGGCTGTGAGGCGGGCGCGGCTGCCCGTCGCCTACACGGAAGGGTATCATCCTCATCCGAAGTATTCGTTCGCCACGGCCCTGGGAGTGGGTATGACGAGCGAGGCCGAATACGTGGACATCGAGCTTATCGACAGGGCCGATTCGCCGGTAGGGTCTCGGGCGGTGCTGGAGGCGGTGGGTCGGGAGCTGCCGCCAGGTCTGAGTGTGCTGGCGGTGGCGCAAGTCATGGAAGGCAGCCGCACGGGACTGGCCTCTGGGATCCGCTGGGCGTCTTACAGGGTGGAGATTAGCCTTGGCATGGCGCTGGCGGCGGCGGAGCTGCTGGGGCAGGCGAGTTTCGAGATCGAGATAGCGGGGAAGGGCGGCAAGAAGACCGTCGACGTACGGCCGATGGTTAGGTGCGCGGCGCCGCAGGGCCGGGCGCTGGAGTTCACCATTGCTTGCGGGGGTCGGGCGCACCTCAGGCCGGGCGACTTCCTTTCAGCTTTGGGTTCCATTGCCGGTGAGAAGGTGCGCACAGACGGCTTCGGCGTGCACCGCACCGGCCTGTTTTTCGAGGTTGAGTCAAGGCTCGTGGCGCCGGAGGCGCACGAGTGTACAGATTTGGTCATTGCCGCGGGTCTATGACCCATGGAGTTGACCCTAGGAGTTGAGAAAAGTGAGTAAACGAATCATCGTCAACTCCGAGAACGGCGAGACTAGGGCAGCGATTGTCGAGAACGGGGTTCTAGTGGACCTGTTCATCGAGAGATCCCTTCATCCGCGGTATGCCAGCAACATCTACAAAGGTGTGGTGGAGAATGTTCTCCCGGGCATGCAGGCGGCCTTTGTCAACGTCGGACTGGAGAGAAACGTGTTCCTATATGTAGACGATGCCCTTGCGGTTCGCAACGGCCAGGGCATCAGGGGCTCGCGGGCGGGCGACGACGATGAGCCGTTGCCGCCGAAGAGGTCCCGGTCGATCAAGGATATTCTCAAGACCGGGCAGGAGATAATCGTGCAGGTCACCAAGGAGCCCATCGGCACCAAGGGCGCCAGGGTGGTGACTGACATCACGTTGCCCGGCAGGTACGTAGTGCTGATGCCCACGGTGGACTACGTGGGGGTTTCGAGGCGCATCGCCTCGGAGGCCGAGCGGGACCGCCTGCGCAAGATCGCCCAGGGCAACAAGCCGAGGAAGATGGGCGTCATCGTGCGCACCGTGGCGGAGGGGCGGTCGGAGGAAGAGATTGCCGGCGACATCCAGTTCCTGGTGAAGCTGTGGCGGAGGATACAGGCGCGGGCCAGGCGGGCCAAAGCGCCGGCCATGCTGCACAAGGATTACGACCTGGTGTTCAGGCTGGTGCGCGACCACTTCAGCGAGGACGTGGAGGCCTTCATCCTTGACGACGTCGAGGAGCACAAGAAGGTGATGGGCCTCATGAAGATGCTGCCTGAGCACATGGCTGAGCGGGTTCGGCTTTACACCGGCTCCGAGCCGCTGTTCGACGTGTACGGCCTTGAGGAGGAGATCGCCAGGGCCATCAGGCGCAAGGTCTGGCTGAACTGCGGCGGCTACCTCATCATTGACCACACGGAGGCGCTGACCGTCATCGACGTGAACACGGGGAAGTTCACGGGCAGCACGTGCCTGGCAGACACAGTCTTCAGGACCAACTTGGAAGCCGCCGTGGAGATCGCCCGCCAGCTGAGGCTCCGGAACATCGGCGGTATTATCGTTATCGACTTCATCGACATGGAAGACGAGAACCACCAGAAGCAGGTGCTTGCCGCGCTGGAGAAGGCTCTGGAGGGCGACAAGACCAAGAGCACGGTACTGGGATTCACGCAGCTTGGCCTGGTGGAGATGACCCGCAAGAAGGTGCAGCAGGGCCTGGTGGACGCCATGATGAAGGTGTGCCCGACGTGTGAGGGGCGCGGGCGGACGCTGTCAGAGGAGACGCTTGCGTTCAGGGCGATGCGGGCCATCAAGAAGGAAGCGATGTCGATGACGGACCCGGCTATGCTGGTGCTTCTGCATCCATCGGTGGCGGCGATGCTGATAGGGGCCGGTGGCGCGAACTTAGCGGCGCTGGAGAAGGAGACTGGCAAGCACATCTACGTCAAGGGTAGCATCGACCAGAATCCGGAGGACATTGCCATCGCGGCGACGGGCACGAAGGAAGAGGTGGAGGGCCGGGCGCTGCCTGTGGCGGTGGGCGACGACCTGAGCCTGCTGATCGAGGAGGCCCACATGACCAACAGCCGCGACGGCATAGCGCGGGTGGAGGGCTACGTCATCGATGTGGAGGGCGCCGGCGGTCTGGTGGGCAAGCGCGTACGGGCTCGCATAAGCAAAGTGTTCAAGACTTACGCCAAGGCGAAGCTGGTGCTTTCGGGAGACTGGGAGGCCCTGGAGGCTGCGGCGGGTGACGCGCGGGGTGAGGCCGGCGCGACGCCGGCGCCGCTGCAGCCCATCAAGATGCTGGATGCTGTGAGCCTGTCTCCTGTGGCGCCGCCTCCGCCTGCGCGGGCGAAGGCTCCGGTAACGCCAGGGCTGGGGCTGGCCGGGGCTGAAGCTGGTGTTGGAGCTGGGGCCGAGGCCGTGGCTGGAGCTCGGGCCCGGGCCCGGGCCGGGGCCGGAGCTGGAGCTGGAGTCGGGGCTGTGGCCGGAGCCGGGGTGGTGGCGTCCGTAGGGACGGACGATGCGACCGCGTGCCCGACCGCTGTGGCGGTTGGATCGGAGGCTGTGGAGGCGCAGACCCGGATGCCTGTTGTGGAGGCGGAGATGCTGCTGCCGGCTGGCAGGATCCGTGAGCCCCTTGACAACTATGATGTTGTGGCGGCCATTGAAGAGGTCGAGGGAGAAGACGTGACCAGGGCTTCGGCTGGGGCGAAGGCTCAAGCGGCGAGTGAGAAGAGGGCTGAAGCTGCGGCGAAGGCGAAGGCCGAGCAGGGGGCGGAAGCGAAAGCTGAAGGCAAGGCCAAGAAGTCGAGGTCACGGTCACGCAATGGCAGACGCAGGAAGAAGGCGGCCGCCGGCGCGGCGGCTACGGGTGGCGCCGTCGCAGATAGCGCAGGTGACGCAGGTAGCGCAGTCGGCGCAGTTGGCGCTACGGGCACCCCGGCCCAGGACCAGGACAAGGACAAGGATCAGGACCAGGGCCAGGACCAGGACCACGGCGATGCGACCGGTGCTGGGCCTACGCAGGAAGAAGGCGGCGTCAAGGCCCAGGCTAGACCTGAGGCGGAACCTCAGACAGCCCCCGCGACGGAAGGCGCGACTGCGGGTGAACCGATTGGTAACGGAGCCTCGGAAGGGGCCGCTGCCGTCGACGAAGGTGGGGCGGCGCCAGCATTGGCGGAACCGCCTGCGCCGGCCAAGAGATCGCGTTCACGCCGTGGAAGAGGTGGACGAGGCCGGTCGAAGGCTGCGAAGAAGGCGGCAAACGAGACGGCCGCAACTGCAGAGCCCCAGGGCGGAGCACTTGCGCTGGAGTCGGTTTCCGACGGAGCGTCGAGTGCGGATGGCGGGGCCACCGCGGTGATGGGAACGACCACTGCTCTGGAGACGGGGACGCAAGCGGCTATCGTTCCGATGGCCCCAGCGGAACTGGTCCTCCAGGGTGCCGACGATCCGAAAGAGCAAGATGATAGCGCGGCGGCAACGCGGACGGTGATAGAGGCTGCTGGGGTGGATGTGGCGACGGGCGAAGCCGCGTCCCGGAAAGCCGATCAGAAGCAACCATCCTCGAGACGCGGGAGGGGACGACGCGGAGGCCGCAAGTCCAAGACGGCGAAGGCTGCTGCGCAGCCGCAGGGGCAATTGCAGGGGCAGTTGCAGGGCCAGTCACAGCGCAAGCCGCCTGGGCAACCGCATGAGCAACAAGGGGCACAGCCTGCGAACGAGCCGGCTGACGAAGGCGCAAACGCGGAGACCACGCCTGCTCAGAATGCTAAGCCCGCCGGCATGTCGAAGTCTGTCAAGCGGCGCGCGAGACGTAAGGCAGCTAAGCGCGCGAGAGCTGCGGCGGAGGCGGCGGGCGCCGAGGCGGCCGTAGCGGACGGCCAAAGCGCGGTGACGGACGGAGAGTCACAGTAGATGATGGGTTGGCGTCCACCGGTGTGAGAAAGCTGACCGGCCGTGGCTCCTAAGGCCGACCCGTGGGTGGGTCGCGCCGCATCCCTGTCACCCACCTCTTACCCCCAAATTGACACTGCGTCTTGCCTGTGTTATGATGTGCGATGCTGTGGGCGACCGTGCGTCGCCTCAAGCCGCTCGGGGAAGGCCAGTAAACGATGAAGTGATGTCAAATGGTGTCCGGCGAGCTTAGGCGCAGTTCGCAGTTGGGCGAAGTCGTCCAGGAACGACGAAGCCGGCCGAACCGCCAAGAGCCGGCCCTGCCTTCAAGCCCGGCGAGCCCAGAGTGCGAGGAGGAAAGTGAATGTACGCTATCGTAGAGACCGGCGGCAAGCAGTACCGCGTTGCGCCGGGGCAGGTCGTCCGAGTGGAGAAGCTCAATGCCGAGGTGGGCCAGACGGTCACCTTCGACAAGGTTCTTCTCATCGTGGGCGAGGATGGAGTCATCGTGGGCAAGCCCGCCATCGAAGGCGCCAGCGTCCAGGCGTCAGTGCTGGGCCACGACAAAGCCAAGAAGATAGTGGTCTTCAAGTATAAGCCCAAGAAGCGGATTCGCACCAAGACCGGCCACAGACAGCCGTTCACGTCAGTTCGGGTCGATTCCATCGTAACTGCGTAAGGCGTCCAGGTCATGATTACTCTGAGGGTGTGGCGCGACGTCGACGGGAACGTGGTCCGGTACGGGCTTGACGGGCACTCGCCTTCAGGCGAACGAGGCAGCAATATAGTGTGCGCCGCTGTGTCCGCGCTGGCCATAGCCGCCGCGAACGGTCTCGAAGCCGTCGCGGGAGCCCGGGCCGCCTCCACCAGCAGGTCAGGGCACTTGAGCTGCGATATCGCCTGGCCAGCCAGCCCCGACGCCGAAGTCGTGCGGCTGAAGGCCCAGGCGATCCTGGAAACCATGGTCCTCGGCATGCGGTCCATCGCCGACGAACACCCTCACGACTTGCGAGTGATCGAAGAACAACTTACGGTCAAGTGAAATGCGTGAAGCATGGCCATGACGATAGGGCCGGGAGGTGTAACAGATGATCAGAATGGATCTTCAGCTCTTTGCGCACAAGAAGGGAGTGGGCAGCTCCCGCAACGGCCGCGACTCCCAGGCGCAGAGGCTTGGAATCAAGAGGTTCGGCGGGCAGCGCGTAGTCGCCGGCAACATCATCGTGAGGCAGCGCGGAACGAAGATCTACCCAGGTGCAAACGTTGGGATGGGCAAGGACTACACCCTGTTCGCCCTGGTCGACGGCTACGTCCGTTTCGAGCGCTTCGGCAAGACCGGCAAGCGCGTGAGCATCGTGCCCGACGCGGTCGCGATGGTTGAGGCGGCTGCCACGGCCGAATAGATGTAGGTTGGGGGTTCAAGCAGGGGCGCGCATCAGCGGCCGGCGGCCAGCGTCCAGCGGCTAGCGGCTGTTGATGTGCGCCCCTGTTCCGTCTCTTCTGCGATTTCATCTCGGAGTTGATAGCGTTGAAGCCTGCATCTCGACTTTGGGGGGCAGTTCTCGTCTTGCTCGCGGCGGTGGCCCTAGGCTGGAAGTTCGTCTCCGACCTGGTCACCGAGTATCTATGGTTTAGGAGCCTCGGCTACGAGTCGGTACTGCTGATCCGCCTGCGAGCCCAGCTCGGCATCGCCGCCGCCGCAGCCGCCGTGGCGTTCGCCTTCGTCGCCGTGAACCTGCTGCTCACCAGGAAGGCCAGGAGCCGCATCAGCACCGCCTGGATACTCCTGCTCTCCTTCGCCGCCGCGCTCGCCGCCGCCGCGTGGGCCTGGCCGCAATGGATGGAAGTCCAGCAGTGGGTGCACGCCACCGCCTTCGGCGCGAACGTCCCCGTCTTCAACGCTGACGTCAGCTTTTTCGTCTTCACCCTCCCCGTCATCAAGCTGGCCCTTTCCTTGGTCTGGGCTCTCGCGGTCTCCACCACCGCAGCGGTTATCCTGATCTACCTGGCATCCGGCGCCCTGACAAGCACCTTGGGATATTCTTCCCTCTTTGAAGACGCCCAGCCGTTCGACCCGTACCTGCAGGCGAACCCACGGGCTGACCGCCCGGCCAGGTCTCGCCTGTCCCGTTTCGCGGGCGCGTTGGTGCGCCTCTTCCTGCGGCCCGCCCCGCCGCTGCAGACCGACGGCTGGGCCAAGCTCCACGTGTGCCTGGCAGTGGCCTTCCTGATGCTGTTGGTGGCCGTAGGCCAGCTGGTGGGCGCCTGGCAGCTGGCGTACTCCCAGCGCGGGGTCGTGGCGGGCCCCAGCTACGCTGACATCCACGGCGCCCTGCCTGCGCTCAGGGTGATGGCAGCGCTGTGGACGGCCGGAGCCTTGGCGGTGGCGTGGTCTGGCGTCACCAGGCGGCAGATCCGTACCGCCGCTGTAGCCCTTCTGATCCCGGCCCTCCTCATCGCCCTCTCGGTGCTGGCGGTGAACGTATACCCCGACCTCGTGCAGCGGATATGCGTCACCCCAAACGAGCTGGCCGCGGAGAGGCAGCAGATCCTCAACAACATCGAGATGACGCGAAAGGCCTTCGGCCTGGAGGGGATAGAACAGCGTGAATACAAGGTGGCCGAGAGCGTGACCCGCGCAAGCCTGGAGAACGCCGGGTCCACGCTTAACAACGTCCGTCTTTGGGACTGGGACCCGCTGCTGCGCTCGTTCCAGCAGCTGCAGGAGATCAGGCTGTACTACAGGTTCCACGACATCGACATCGACAGATACCTGATAGACGGCCAGCAGACCCAGGTGATGCTGTCAGCCCGGGAGCTGGACATGAACCGCCTGCCTGCCCAGGCCCAAACCTGGGTCAACCGTCGCCTCAAGTACACCCACGGCTACGGAGTCTGCGCCTCGCCGGTGAACGTCATCGGGCAGGACGGCCTGCCGTCATTCTTGGTCAGGGACATCCCGCCCCAGGCGCCGTCCTCCATGGCGTTGACCCGCCCGCAGATATACTTCGGCGAGCTCACCACCGACTGGGTGGTGGTCAACACCCGCACCGATGAGTTCGACTACCCGGTAGGCGAATCCAATCAGCATACCCGCTACGACGCCGAAAGCGGTGTGCGCGTCGGCGGCCTGCTCACCAGGGCGATGCTGGCCACCAAGTTCGGCGACATCCGCCTGCTGCTGTCCCGCGACGTCACCGGCGAGAGCAGGATCCTGTTCGACCGCGATATCGTCAGCAGGGTGCGGAAGATAGCCCCGTTCCTCGACTACGACGGCGACCCATACGTGGTGATCGCCGACGAACGCCTAGTCTGGATGATCAACGCCATCACGTCCACCAGCATGTACCCGATGGCGCAGCCATTCAACAGGCGGACGAACTACGTCAGGAACTCCGTGAAGATCACGGTGGACGCGTACACCGGCGAGGTGAGCTTCTACATCGTAGACGGAAACGATCCGCTGGCGGCTACCTACGCCAAGGTATTTCCAGGCCTGTTCAAACGGGAGGACGAGATGCCCGACTCCATCAGGCAGCACCTGCGCTATCCGGAGGACCTTTTCATAATGCAGGCCAAGATGTACGCCACTTACCACGTTTCGGATCCAGAAGTGTTCTACAATAATGAGGACGTATGGGACATCCCGCGCCTGGCTTACTCGGCAACCCCAGGGGTTGAAGTGAGCCCCTACTACGTCAACATGGTCCTCCCCGGCGAGGAGGAGCTCAGCTTCGTGCTGTTCACACCGTATACGCCTGCGCGCAAGGACAACATGGTTGCCTGGCTCGCCGTGAGCTCCGAGGAGGAGGACCACGGCCGAATGGTGGCCTTCAACTTCGGCAAGCAGAGCATGGTGTTCGGGCCCGCCCAGATAGAGGCGCAGATCGACCAGGACGCCGAGATATCCAGTCTCCTGTCGCTTTGGAATCAGAGCGGCTCACGGGTGGTGCGCGGCAACCTGCTGGTGTACCCCATCGACGGAGGCATCCTTTACGTGGAGCCCCTCTTCCTGGCCGCCCACGCCAGCCAACTGCCACAGCTGAAGAGGGTCGTAGTGTCAGACGGCACCAGGGTGGAGATAGGGGAGAACCTGGAGCAGGCGCTTGACGCGCTGGTCGGGCCAGCGCACACAGACGTCGGGTACACGCCAGCAGGGCCGACCTACGCAAGGCCCACGTACACCGGGCCCACTTCCGCGCCTATGCCGGGAGAGCTTGGCGCGGCCGCTCCCGACGCCGCCCGAGCACTTGCCACCTTCAGGCAGGCCCAGGAGGCGCTCAGGGCTGGCGACTTCGCGGAGTACGGCAGGCTTCTTGAGGAGCTGGAGGCTATACTGATCCGCCTGTCCGCCGAACGATGCGAGGGCGAGGGCGGGGGAGGTGTCCAGTAACCCGAATGACGCGAATGACGCGAATGACGCGAATGACGCGAATGACGCCTATGGTGCCGACGCCGACGACGCCGAACGTGTCAACGACCGAAACACAGCTCCAGCTCGACATCGTCCAGCAACCAGACGGCTCCTACGCCATATCCGGCTTCGACAGCTTCGACCTGCACGCCACCTGCCAGTGCGGGCAGGCCTTCCGGTGGGTGCGCGTCGGCGACATGGGCGGCATTGAGGAAGGCATCGTTGAAGGCCACCTGCTCCGCCTGGAGCAGCGCGGCGGGAAGCTCATCGTCCACCCGCCAGCCGACCGCGCCGCCGTGGACGTCGTGATCCGCTACTTCAGGCTCACCGACTCCCACGACGCCATCGAACGCGTCCTGGAGTCCGTCGACGACGTGATGGCCGCCGCCGTCTCCGCCTCGCGCGGGCTGCGTCTTGTGGCGCAGCACCCCTGGGAGTGCCTGATCAGCTACATCCTGTCGGCCAACAACAGCGTGCAGCAGATCTCGCGCGTCGTTGAGAACCTGTCCTACGCCTACGGCGAGCCCACCGCCGGCGACGGCCCGCACTACAGCCCGCGCCGCGCCTTCCCGACCCCCGAGGCCCTTGCCAGATGCGGCGAATGCGACGTGCGTTCGTGCAAGGCGGGCTTCAGGGCGAGAGGCGTGTGCGAGGCGGCGCAACGCGTAGCGTACGGCCACCTCGACCTCTCCGCTCTGCGCCGCCTGCCAACCCACCAGGCCCGGAACAAGCTGATGGAGCTCCGCGGCGTCGGCAACAAAGTCGCCGACTGCGTGCTCCTGTTCTCCCTCGACAGGTTCGAGGTGTTTCCGGTGGACGTCTGGATCGGTCGCGCTGTGAGGCGCCTCTATTTCGGCGGCGAGCCGGCCCCGCTCGCTCGCATCCGCGAGTTCGCCTCAACCCGCTTCGGCCCGCTGGCCGGCTACGCCCAGGAGTACCTCTTCAACTATGCCAGGAAGCACATACCCGAGATTCTTCGTGCCGACTGAAACAAGGGTGTTGCACGCCCCGCAGTGGTCTGCTATAATGAAAAAGCGCCAGGGCGATGTAGGGCGAGTAGAGGGCGAATAGCTCAGCGGGAGAGCACCTGCCTTACACGCAGGGGGTCACAGGTTCGAGCCCTGTTTCGCCCACCACCTTGACAGGTTTATATGTGTGCGGAGGCGTGGTGTAGTGGTTAACATGCCTGCCTGTCACGCAGGAGATCGCGGGTTCGACTCCCGTCGCTTCCGCCACTATTTTTCAATTGCGCCGAGGTAGCTCAGTTGGTAGAGCAGGGGACTGAAAATCCCCGTGTCGGCAGTTCGATTCTGCCCCTCGGCACCATCGTGAAGGTTTATGGTTTGCGGAAGTGGCTCAGTGGTAGAGCATCGCCTTGCCAAGGCGAGGGTCGCGGGTTCGAATCCCGTCTTCCGCTCCATTTTTTCACTCTGCGGGGGTGCGGCGGCGACATAGCCAAGTGGTAAGGCAGCGGTCTGCAAAACCGCGATTCCCCGGTTCGAATCCGGGTGTCGCCTCCAAGGTTTCACCAGGGTTTCGGGGTGCTAGCTCAGTTGGTTAGAGCGCAACGTTGACATCGTTGAGGTCAGTGGTTCGACTCCACTGCATCCCACCATTATTTGAGCGGCGGTCCTCTGAGGGCCGCCGTTTTCCTTATTGTAGGGTTTCCGCAGGTCAAGCCCTGAATTCAGCCCCATGGGCACACATATACTATCGGTTGAAAGGGGAATGCCCGATGGACTGTGTGCGATTGGGGTCCAGGGTCGCAGGGGAAGCTCTGAGGCGCAGGGTTATTGAGAAGGCCGAGGCGCTGCGCACAGGCGGCGTCAACATATCGCTTCGATTCCGTTCCACAGGGCCGATATACATGGTGACGTGCTGCGCAAGGCCAAGCCGCGCCGGCCACAACGCCGGACGCGAGTCCGGCCGCGACGCCGAGCGCGACGTCACCGACGGCATCGCCATGCGCCGAAGCCTCGCCGACGCCGCAGCAGGCACGATCCTCAACGAGGTGGAGCAGGCCATGGCCATTGAATCGCTGAACCAGCGCGGCCCGTCCCTCACCGCCGACGAGAAGGCTGACGTCTGCCAGCGGGCTCTCCGCCTCCTGGCCGAGGCCGCGGAGAAGCCCACCCACGAGGAGCTGGCCCAGCGCATCTACGATTACCTCCTTGAAGCTGACACCCTGATCCTCGAGGGCTTCCTGCAGTTCCGCCTGCGCGACTACATGATCAGTATCTCCCTGTGCGCGCGCGAATCATTGCTGAGCCACCTTGCCGACCGCGAGCATCGCGAGTTCGTCAAGCTCCTCAGGATGTTTGTGGAGTCACAGGAGTCCAGGGAAGACGTGGTCCACGTGCTCCGCGGCATCGACGGCGCCTACGAGCTGGTGTCCGACGACGGCAGCCGGATCCAAGGCCAGCTCGTGGACGCGGTGGTGGCCGACCTGGTGGACGAGGGCGTCGACCCTGCCGACCTCCTTGTTAGCGCCCTCATCAGCGTGGCGCCTGCCAGGATCGTGGTCCATTTCATCTCCGACCAGGATACCCTGGATACCCTGGAGTCGGTCTTCCAGGGAAGGGTGGAGAAGTGCCACGGGGCGGGCTGCAGCATCGCCGGGTGCGAACGTGCCCTGGTTTCAACCTCTGTCGTCACCGCCATCACCACTCAGGAAGGGGAGCCCCTGGAGCCCATCCACTAACCTTCATTCCACTGGAGACGCCCAGCGAGCCGACTGGCGCCGCGCCCCGACGCGGAACCTATTGACAGGTGCGGTGGCGGAGTCTAAGATAGCAGTAATCGCGATGACGAGGACGAGTAAGCTAAGCATGGCCCTTCAGAGACGGCGCGCACGTGGTGTGAGCGCGCCGGGCGCCGGCCGCTGAAAACCCCCTCTGAGCACCTGGCTGAACCGCGCCGGCCCCTGCCGGGGCGCAGTATGTCAGGCGGCTGCCACCGTTATCAGGCCAACGAGTGGGCGCTGATCGCGCCAATACGGGTGGAACCGCGGGCACGTGATTTGGGCCCGTCCCGAGATGGCTTTCGGGGCGGGCATTTCATTTGCCGCCCCAGCCTGGAGCGCTGACTAGTTCTACGAGAGGTGACTTACGCATGGAGCAAGACAACGTCAACTGCAGCAAGGTCAAGGTTTCGCTGCCAGACGGCTCCACGCTGGAGCTGTGTTCCGGCATCACCGTGGCGGAGGCGGCGGCGAAGATCAGCCCAAGGCTGGCTTCCAAGGCGGTGCTGGCCCTGGTGGACGGCGAGGTGCACGACCTGCACTACCGTATCGAGAGCGACTGCAACCTGGCCCTCCTCATGGAGGGCGACGAGCGCAGCGTCGATGCCCTGCGTCATACCGCGGCGCACATAATGGCGCAGGCCGTGAGGCGCCTGTTCCCCAACGTCCGGCTGGCGATTGGGCCTGCCATCTCCACCGGCTTCTATTACGATTTCGACAAGGAAGGCTCGTTCTCCCCGGAGGACCTCGAGGCCATCGAGAAGGAGATGCGCAAGATCATCGCCGAGGACCTGCCCATCGTTCGCGAGGAGATGCCGCGTGAGCAGGCCATCGCCGAGCTTTCCGCCTCAGACGAGGTCTACAAGGTGGAGCTGGTACAGGAGCTCCCCGATGATACCGTCAGCTTCTACCGCCAGGGCGAGTTCAAAGACCTGTGCCGCGGCCCACACATGCCCCGCACCGGCCTGGTGAAGGCCTTCAAGCTGCTGAACGTGGCAGGTGCCTACTGGCGCGGCGATGAGAACAGGCAGATGCTATCGCGCATCTACGGCACGGCGTTCCCCACGAAGGCGCAGCTGGATGAGCACCTGAGGCTGCTTGAGGAGGCCGCCAAGCGCGACCACCGCAAGCTCGGCCGTGAGCTGGACCTGTTCAGCGTGCACGAGGAAGCCGGCGCAGGCCTCATCTTCTACCACGAGAAGGGCGCCGCCCTGCGCACCGCCATCGAGGAGTTCTGGCGCAGGGAGCATGTGAAGCGGGGATACAAGTACGTCATCACCCCGCACATCGCCGAATCGACGTTGTGGGATATCTCCGGCCACAACAGCTACTACAGGGACAACATGTACTTCCTGAACATAGATGAGAAGGAGTACGTGCTGAAGCCCATGAACTGCCCTGGGCATATACTGATTTACCAGTCGAAGTCCCACAGCTACAGGGAGATGCCCATACGCTACTGTGAGCTGGGCACAGTCTACAGGTACGAGCGTTCGGGCGTGCTGCACGGGTTGCTCAGGGTGAGGGGCTTCACCCAGGACGACGCCCACCTGTTCTGCACCCCCGAGCAGCTGCACGACGAGATATCCGGGGTCATCGAGTTCGCCCTCTACATGCTCAGGAGCTTCGGGTTCAAGGAGTACGAGGTGTTCCTGTCCACCAGGCCTGAGAAGTCGGTGGGATCCGACGAGAACTGGGAACGCGCCACCGCTGCCCTGAAGGACGCCCTGGAGTCCAACGGGCTCTCGTACCAGATCGACCCCGGCGAGGGCGTGTTCTACGGTCCGAAGATCGACATCAAGCTGAAGGACGCCCTGGGCAGGCTCTGGCAGGGCCCCACCATCCAGGTGGACTTCAACCTGCCAGAGAGGTTCGACGTGAACTACATCGGCCCCGACGGCGAGAAGCACAGGGTCGTGATGATCCACCGCGTGGTGCTGGGCTCCATGGAGCGCTTCCTGGGTTGCCTGATCGAGCACTACGCAGGCGCCTTCCCGGTGTGGATCGCCCCGGTGCAGGCCAAGGTGATGTCCATCGGCGAGCGGCATATCGAGTACGCCAGGCAGGTGGCGTCTGCGCTGTCGGCCAAGGGCTTCCGAACTGAGTTGGACGTGCGCGACGAGAAGATCGGCTACAAGATCCGCGAGGCCCAGTTGGAGAAGGTCCCGTTCATGCTCGTGGTAGGCGACAAGGAGCAGGAACAGGGTGCCGTGTCGGTGAGGTCCAGGCGTAAGGGCGACATTGGATCGATGCCCGTGGACCAGTTCGTGGCGATGATGGAGGACCTGGTGCAGTCCAGGTCATGCGAAGAGGTGTAAGAGAGTCGCCGTGCTGCTCTGGGGTGCCGCGGGCCTTCCGGGCCCCCAGGGCGCTCCGGCCCGGCTCAGCCACTGCGCCTTTAGCGGCCATGCCGCAGGTCTCGCAGAACTGTTGCTTGACCATCGCTCAGGTGGCATGGTATAGTAAGAACCGCAATATCGGGCGTAGTAGCAAGTAGAAGCCATCCGCTTCTCACCGTCCGACGCCGCGCTGCGCGGTAGTCAGGCCGGTCAACGCGCAGTAGCTGCAGCGCTCCCACAAAGGGTTGGTGGCGAGGGCTGCGTGTTTGTGCGTATCTTGGGGCGGGTGGTTGCCACCCGCCCTCTTGCGTTTCGGTAGGCCGGGACCTGTGGGGTAGGCAATGCCGGCCCTGCCACCGGAAGCGAAGAGGGCGGTTCGCAAGCCTAGCACAGGAGATCAGCGCCCAAAGCAGACTTCAAACCAAACACTAACATCGGGGGTGACAGGCTATCGCCAAGGAGCTCTGCATCAATGAGGAGATCAAAGCCAAGGAGGTCCGTGTCGTCGACGAGAACGGAGAGCAACTGGGCATAATGCCACTGAGGGAGGCTCTTCGCATAGCTGCTGACAGGAATCTTGACCTGGTGGAGGTCGCGCCCGCGGCTCGTCCGCCTGTGTGCCGCATCATGGATTACGGCCGCTACAAGTACGAACAGAGCAAGCGTGACCGCGAGGCCAGAAAGAAGCAGCACATCGTGACGATCAAGGAAGTGCGAATGACTCCGAAGATTGAGGACCACGATTTCAGCGTGAAGATCAAGAATGCTGAGAAGTTCTTGGGCGAAGGCGACAAGGTGAAAGCCTCAGTCAGATTCAGAGGGCGAGAGATCGTACACACTGAGATCGCCCGTAAGCTCCTGCTGGAGATGGCCGAAGCGTTGAGCGCTGTATCGAATGTGGAACGTGAACCGAAGGTTGAGGGCAGGAGCATGGTTATGATCCTTGCCCCGAAGCAGTGATCAGGGAGGCAAGTCAGATGCCCAAGATGAAAACGCATAGGGCTTCATCGAAGCGATTCGGTGTCACCGGCAGCGGACTGATCGTGAAGAACAGGGCCGGCCGCAGGCACATCCTGGAGAAGAAGAGTCCCAAGCGCAAGCGGAAGATGAGGCAGGCCGACGTCATGAAGACGGCAGATCAGAAGGTCGTCCGCCAGCTTATTCCGTACAAGTAGCGCGTTGCCTCGACAAGACCAAAGGGGGATGAATTCTGATGGCAAGGGTAAAGAGCGGCACCACAACGAGGCGCCGTCATGCGAAGACTCTACGGCTTGTTAAGGGATATACGGGAGTGAACCGGATCTCCTGGAGGCGCGCGAACCAGGCTCTGATGAAGGCCATGCACTATTCTTACGTGCATCGGCGCACCAAGAAGCGCGACTTCAGGCAGCTCTGGATAGCCAGGATCAACGCCGCAGCCAGGCTAAACGGCATGTCGTACAGCCGTCTCATATCGGGGCTGAAGAAGGCCGGAGTGGAGATCAACCGCAAGATGCTGGCGGAGCTGGCAGTGCGGGACGCGGCTGCATTCACCGAACTCGTCAGCGTGGCAAGGAGCGCACAGCAGTAGTCCTCCGGCAGCAGGCCAACAGGGCCCCAAGCTGTGAAAGAAACGGGGTGGTCTCTGTGGCAAGCGGTGCCAGTGTCGTCATAGAGAGCGTCAACAACCCCAGGGTGCGTGAGTATCGTGAGTGCGTCGGCAAGGGCATTCCAGGCACAGTCCCTCTTGAAGGAGTGAGGCTGGTCAGGGATGCCCTAGCTGCTGGCGTGCGCTTTTCTGCCCTGTATGTGACCAAATCGGCGCTGCCTGGCCCCGGCGAGGACGGAGGGGCGGTGCAGGAGGTCATCGACGGAGCGCGCGCTGCCGGCACCCCCGTGTTCGTGGTATCCGACAGGGTAGGCCACAGCATGGGCGCCACGATGACTCCTCAGGGGGTGTTCGCCCTTGCGCGGTGGGCGCCAGCTCCGGCCCGGGAAGTCATACAGTGGATTGAACATCGTCGCACCCAGATGTCCCGCTTCGCGGTGTTGCTGGACGGGGTGCAGGATCCTGGCAACGTCGGCGCCATCATACGCACCGCAGCGGCCCTGGGGGCATCAGCGATCATCGCCGGTGCAGAGACAGCCGATCCGGCGAGCCCGAAAGTGATAAGGGCGTCCATGGGCGCCATGTTTCGCGTCGCCGTGGGGAAAGAGCCTGATCTGCCGGGGCTGATCAGATGGGCGAAGGCCCGGGGATTCTTCATCATCGGTTCGGACGCGGCGCCTGAAGGCAGCCTGACGCTGGAGGACCTGGACTGGCCGCCGCAGTCGAGCCACGCTGAGGGCGTTACGGGGGTCGGTGCGACTTCCGCCGGCCACCTGGCGATGCTGGTGATAGGATCGGAGGCCCACGGCGTTTCCGCCCAGTGCCTTGAACAGTGCGACAGGCTTGTGCACATCCCGATGGCACGTGAGGTGGAGTCGCTGAACGCCGCCTCGGCCGCCGCCATCATCATCTACGCGATGGGCCGAGCTGCCAGCAGATTTTGTGGTTGACACGTGAAAGCGCCCATGGTATTCTAAGAGCTGCACGGCGCGATTGTATGCCGACGTAGCTCAATGGTAGAGCGGCTGACTTGTAATCAGCAGGTTGCGGGTTCGAATCCCATCGTCGGCTCCAGTTTGCGGTGTTTTCGTGGAGAGATGGCCGAGTGGTTAAAGGCGACAGACTGTAAATCTGTTCCCGCACGGGTTCGGAGGTTCGAATCCTCCTCTCTCCACCATCCTACTTGGTAAGTCCTGAGTCGGGCGGGAATAGCTCAGGTGGTAGAGCGTCAGCCTTCCAAGCTGAATGTCGCGGGTTCGAGTCCCGTTTCCCGCTCCAGCTGTTTGATAAGTTTCGTCGCGGGGTGGAGCAGTCAGGTAGCTCGTCGGGCTCATAACCCGGAGGTCGCAGGTTCAAATCCTGCCCCCGCAACCAATTTTGGCCCGTAAGGGCCCTGCCCGCGTAGCTCAGTAGGTAGCAGCGCATCCATGGTAAGGATGAGGTCACCGGTTCGATTCCGGTCGCGGGCTCCAGGTTTCGAGAAGCCCTCTGCACGAGTTAATGCAGAGGGCTTCGTTCTTGGCAGGGATGATCGATACGCCGTGGGGTGGGAATCCCGGCCGCGGCTGGTCCAGGCACGAGCTACATGGATGGGCGGGCTGTAGCCGACCCATGGGCGGGTCGCTTTCGCAGGGCTTCGACCCACCGGCGGGTCGTTTACACGCGAGCACGGCGCGGAACGCCTGGGTCACCCCCCGAAACCTCCCTTCAGGGGCCTTGCGCATCGGGCAAACCACCCGATGACACACCGCGCCTAGCTGGAGAAATGAGTGGCCGGCTCTGCGGCGCCGGCTCTTGCCCTCAGCTCTTGTGCCCGGGTCGGACCCGGGCCGGAGCACTTGCTGTGTCAACGACCCGTGTGTGGGTCGCGCATCCCACTGTGCTTGTACCTCGTCCTACAGCACAGCCTCACGCTCCATAACGGAGCCATCGTCATGTGCCGGCATTCATAGGGCGCTATTATGTCGGGCCGACACTCGATTTCATTGTCGAATGCCACCTGTGCTTCTACTCTCTGAGAAAGTATGGTATAATTCGACATGAGGGCGCCACCTACTACGATTGATGCCCAAACGCACTACTTACGACATCGGCGCCCTGTTCTCACACTTCCTCTTGGTTAGGCATACACACGGGGAGGCGGCACGGCCGCCTCCGTCCATCCTGCGGTTGTCCGTTGCCAAGTCCACTCCCTGGGAGGCTCCCTGCAAGCATTGCTTCAGGGAGCTTCCTTCCATGTACCGCTTGTAAGCCGCGCAGGAGCGTGCTACAATACGGGCAATAGCCATCCACTGCAATTTCATACGAAACAAAGGCGATGACCGGGAAGAAGTAGGCTGCGAACGGTCCTTGCAGAGAGCCCCCGGGCGGTGTGAGGGGGCAGGCTGCCGCAGTTGAATACATCCTGGTAGCCGCTTACCGAAGGGTGTCGGCGCCGGCGCGTGTTCGGATGCCGCACCTTGTAGGCTGAGACGGGGTTCACCCGTTACAGTGATAGAGTATACGCGCAAGGCCGCAGTTCAGCTGGTGCCGTTGCGCCGTACTCGAAGAGGTCGGCGGCGTGAGCTGCCGGCGAACTGAGGTGGTACCACGGGATCAGGCGCTCGTCCTCTGCAGGCAAGGCAGAGGGCGGGCGCTGTTGTCTTTCCACGGCGGAGCCTGGGCCGGGCGCCCGTCTTCGGAAAGCCAAGTCGCCTCCGCATCGTGCAGCGACGTCTCGCGGAGGGTTGGCTTTCAGTCTCCAGGGGAGACGAAAGGAGCATCAATCTACGAGGGAGGGTTCGGCGTGAACACTATCCTGCTGGTAATGATCGTTTACTTCGCGGCAATGCTCTACATCGGCGCGGTGGCGAGGAGGCACGTCGGGACATCGGCGGACTTCCTCATCGCCGGCCACAAGTTGGGGATCCTGGTGACCACACTGGCGCACCAGGCGGCGGCCATGAGCGGTTGGATGTTCCTGGCGTGGGCGGGCCAGGTGGCGCGGATGGGGCTGGGCGCTCTGTACACCGCCATCAGCGCGGGGACTGCCCCCATCACCAACTTCGCGATCCTTGCCAGGCGCGTGCGGGCGCTCAGCGGTAAGGTGGAGGCACGCAGCTTCATCGACATGCTGGAGTCGCGCTACTACGACGAGAAGGGCAAGACGCTGCGCATCGTGTCGGCCATCATCATGGTGGTATTCCTGATCATCTACGCCGGATCGCAGATCATGGCAGCCGGCACCACCTTCCAGTTCGTGCTGGGCTGGGACTACAGGCTGTCCGTGGTGCTGGGGGCGGTTGTGGTGATCGCTTACACGTCCGCAGGCGGGATGCTGGCGGTGGCGTGGACCGACTTTGTGCAGGGCGTGCTGATGATCGTTGCCGTCGCCACGGCGATCGTCCTTTCGCTGAGGCACGCGGGCCCGACTGGCAGCGTCGTTGCGCGTCTCAAGGAAATCAACCCTGCGCTCGGCTCCATGGCGATGAACCCGATCACGGCGTTCGGACTGATATTCGCCAGCATCTTCGGATACTTCGGCCAGCCGCACCTGGTTCAGATGTTCTTCGGCATGAAGGACCCTAAGGAGGCCGGAAGGGGCACGGCCATCGCGGCGGCCTGCTCCATATTCCTGCTGGGCGGTAGCTTCATCGCGCTGCTAGGCATCGCCCTGGTGAATCACGGACGGGACGTTGCGCCGGATCTCAATCTGCTGGTGTTCTTCAGAGAGTACCTCTCGCCGGTGTTCATGGGGGTGGCGGTAGCCGCTGTGCTGGCCGCCATAATGTCGTCAGCGGACATGCTGCTGCATGTGTGCAACACCACCATAACGCAGGACATCTACAACAAGATGCTCAAGAAGGGCAGAGCCACTGAGCAGGAGGTCCTTACGGTGGGGCGTATCGCCACCGTGGTTGTGGGCGTTCTGTCGATCCTTGTAGCCATCTACCCGTTTGAGGTGCTGATGTGGGTGATCTGGACGGCGTTCGGCGGGCTTTCGGTGTTCGGTCCGCTGGTGGTGTTGGGCTGCTACTGGGAGCGCGCCACCAGGGAGGGGGCCATCGCCGGCGCCATCGTCGGCGTCGCCGCGGTGCTGCTCTTCTTCTTCACGGGCTGGTATAACACTTTGCACCTTGCGGTGGTGGCGTTCATCTTCAGCATGCTGGCGATGGTGGGCGTGAGCCTGCTGACTCCCCCGCCGCCTGCGCACATCCGGGAGCTGGTGAGGTCGCTTGCGAGGGACTGAGGAGACTAGGGATGGTGGCGGGGCATTCGTCAAGGTGGTGCACGGCTCCGATGCAGCCGAGAACGCCTATTGCGCGATATCGGCAGTGTGCGCCCGGAATGTCCGTGGGATGCGGGTTCTTCTGAAGGTCAATACCGGGTTCAAGGGGCCGGCTCGTTCTGGGTTGTGCACCAGTCCGGACGTGGTGTCGGGCTTAATCAGGTACTTCAAGGAGCAGGGTGCGGGCCGGGTCCTAGTGGGCGACAGCTCCATCGTGGGCGTCGACGGCATGGAGGCCCTGGACGCAGCGGGCATCCTGGAGGTGTGTCGACGAGAGGACGTGGAGTGCGTCGATCTGAACGCGTACGGGCCACTTGAGAGAAGGGTGCCTGATGGCGTCATGGTGGACAGCATCTTGTTCTCGGCGCTTCTGGCCGAATGCGACATCGTGGTGTCGGTTCCGGTGATGAAGACGCACATGTACACAGGCGCGTCCCTGAGCATCAAGAACATGAAGGGCGCCATGTGGAGGAGGGAGAAGACGAAGCTTCACCGGCTTCACAGGCCGGTGCCGGAGGGAGCGGTAGGCCGTGCGCTGGACTACGGGATCCTCGACCTGGCGAAGGTGTGCTACCCGGATTACGCGGTCATAGATGGAAGCGTCTGCATGGAGGGGTTCGGGCCCAGCGGAGGTCCGTCCAAGAGCATGGACCTGGTGGTGGCAAGCGCGGAAGCCGTAGCGGCGGACCTTGTGGCCCTGCGCCTCATGGGCATCCCGCTGGAGGAGGTGCCCCACGTTCGCCTGGTCGCGGAAGGCCGCGGAATCGATTACAATAGAATCGCCGCGGATCCCCCGGACTGGATGCACTACGCCGACAGGTTCGTACGCGCATCAGAGGCGAGGCTCGACATCTCGTGCGATGCCATTGAGATCGTGGACGAGAGCGCCTGCAGCGCTTGTCACGCGGCGCTGGTGCAGTTCCTGCGGTATCATGCCCGCAAGTTTGAGCACGGGCCCGTCCATACTCTATTTGCGGGCAGGGACATCTGTCTTGAGAGGATCAACGCGGCGGAGCGCCCATTCCTCATAGGCAACTGTGCCGCTGCGTTCCGGGGCGCTGCCCCTTTCTGCAAGGGTTGTCCTCCGATTCCATCGGAGATCGCGAAAACGTTGAAAGGAGAATCCGGTGTGAAGATTCAGTATCTCGGACACGCCTGCTTTCTCATTTCCTCTAAGGAGTACTCCGTGCTGATTGACCCGTTCCTCACCGACAACCCTCAGGCGGCGGTGAAACCTGACGAGGTCAGGGCGACGCACATACTGGTGACCCACGGCCACGGTGACCACCTTGGAGACGCGGCCCAGATAGCGCAGCGCACCGGGGCGACGGTGTACGCCACGGTGGAGACTGCCAAGCTCTTCCCCGAGGGCGTCAGCGTAGAGGTGGGCCAGATCGGCGGGTCAGTGCCGGCGGAGTTCGGCAGGGTGAAGTTCACCGCGGCAGCCCATGGCAGCGGAGTCGGCGGCGGGCTGGCCTGCGGCTTCGTTGTGGAGTTCGAGGGCAAGAAGGTCTACCATGCTGGCGACACCGGGCTTATCATGGACATGGCGCTGCTGGAGGAGGAGAGCGTTGACGTGGCGCTCATCCCCATCGGCGACAAGTTCACCATGGGGCCGAAAGACGCGCTGCGCGCGGTGAAGATGATCAAGCCGAAGAAGGCCATCCCGATGCACTACAACACCTGGCCTCCCATCGCCCAGGATCCTCAGCAGTGGAAGCGCGACGTGGAGGCTGCCACCGACACCGAGGTGGTGGTGCTCGCGGCCGGCGAGTGGATGGAGCTGTAGGAAAAGCTGATGTCTCCAATACGTTGACAGCGGTTGCCTTCATGTGATAGCTTTGTACAGTGACTGCCGGGCCCGAAGGGGCCCTGCAGTCACTGGCAAGATGGCCTGGCTGAAGGCGCAGTCGAGCGCGGGAGCGCCGAGGGCGAGGCCAATCCGGGCCAAGTCGGAGGAGGACCGATCAAATGCGTGAAGGAATCACCCTCCAGTGCAGCGAGTGCAAGAACCGCAATTACCAGACGATGAAGAACAAGAAGAACGATCCCGACAGGATCGAGCGGAGGAAGTACTGCAAGTTCTGCAGGGCCCACACTCTGCACAAGGAGACTCGTTAGCAGTCTTCACCACTGTGTAACAGGGGAGGCAAACAATAATGGCCGAAGAAGCCAAATCCACTCTCCTCACGCGCATCAAAGGCGTCGGCGCATCGCTGGGCAAGTTCTTCCGTGAAGTCCGCGCGGAGTTCAAGCGCGTGCAGTGGCCTGGGCGCAGGGAACTGGTTTCGCTCACCATCGCCGTGTTGGTTTACGTGGCCCTGGTGACGGCGTTCCTTGGCCTGATAGATCTGGGCCTGTCTTCAGTGATTAACAGTCTGATCAAGGTAGCTGCGTAAGAACATGAGCTCAACCAAGAACAACGGCAGAGAGTGGTATGTAATCCACACGTACTCCGGCTATGAGAACAAGGTAAAGGCCAACCTGGAACGCCGTGTCCAGACCATGGAGAAGGAAGACAAGATCTTCCGCGTGGTAGTGCCCACCGACGAGGAGACGGAGATCAAGGACGGCAGGAAGAAGCTGGTCAAGCGCAAGCGGTTTCCAGGGTACGTCCTCGTCGAGATGGTCATGTCAGACGACTCTTGGTACGTGGTGAGGAACACGCCAGGCGTCACCGGGTTCGTGGGTTCCGGCAACAAGCCCATCCCGCTCACAGAGGACGAAGCCCGCGCGCTGTTGCGGCAGATGGGCGAGGAGCAGGAGGAACCCAGGGTTCGCGTGGACTTCTCAGAGGGCGAGGCCGTGAGGGTGACCTCCGGGGCGTTCAAGGACTTCGAAGGCGTCATCCAGGAGGTCAACGCGGAGCGGGGCAAGCTGTGGGTTCTCCTGTCGGTGTTCGGGCGCGAAACCCCGGTGGAACTCGACTTTTCCGCTGTCGAGAAGCTCTAGCGCGTAGCCGGGAGGAGGTGTCAGCTAATGGCGAAGAAAGTCACAGCCGTGGTGAAGATCCAGCTCAACGCGGGCAAGGCTACACCGGCGCCGCCTGTGGGACCGGCGTTGGCTCCGACGGGCATCAACATCGTGGAGTTCTGCAAGAACTTCAACGCCCGCACTGCCGACCAGGTGGGCACGATCATCCCCGTCGAGGTCACCGTATACGAGGACCGGTCGTACACTATGGTCCTGAAGACGCCGCCTGTGTCGTTCCTGATCAAGAAGGCGATTGGGCTGGAAAGCGGTTCAGCGGTGCCGAACCGCACCAAGGTGGGCAAGCTGTCGAGGGAGAAGCTCCGCGAGATAGCCGAGATCAAGATGCCCGACCTGAATGCCAGCGATATCGAGGCTGCCATGCGCATGGTGGCCGGAAGCGCCCGCAGCATGGGCGTGGAAGTGGAAGACTAGCACGCTTACGGTGCATAGCCCGTTCGTGGGAGGATACCGTCCGCATGCACCACGAAGGAGGAAGAATCAATGCCGCATAGGGGCAAGAGGTATCTGACAGCTTCTAAGCTCGTGGACCGTACGAAGCAGTACGATCCCAAGGAGGCCCTGGCTCTCCTCATGGAGATGGCCAAGGCCAAGTTCGATGAAACGGTCGAAGCCCACATTCGTCTGGGCATAGACCCCCGCCGTTCCGACCAGCAGGTGCGCGGCGCAGTGGTGCTGCCGCACGGAACAGGCAAGACCAAGAGAGTCCTCGTGTTCGCCAAGGGCGAGAAGATCCGTGAGGCCGAGGAGGCCGGCGCGGACTACGCGGGCGGAGACGAGTTGGCAGAGAAGATCAAAGGCGGTTGGATGGACTTCGACGTCGCCGTCGCGACGCCCGACATGATGGGCACCGTCGGTAAGCTCGGTAAGATCCTGGGCCCCAGGGGCCTGATGCCGAACCCCAAGACCGGCACGGTGACCTTCGACGTGGCCAAGGCGGTGGCAGAGATCAAGGCCGGTAAGGTGGAGTACAGAGTTGACAAGACAGGCATCGTGCACGTTCCCATCGGCAAGGTGTCGTTCGGCGTCGACAAGCTCTACCAGAACCTGGCGGTATTGATGGACGCCATCATCAAGGCGCGGCCCGCTGCCGCGAAGGGCGCTTACGTGAAGAGCGTGTCGGTGGCGGCTACCATGAGCCCCGGCGTGTCGGTGAGCCCGCAGGCGGCCACCGCGATGAACGTCGAGCGGTAGTCGGAGGACGGCAGTCGAAGGAGCATGCCTAAGCCTTGACAATAGAAAGAGCACCTGGCCAGAGACAGCAGGTGTAGGCACTTCCCCAGCGGGAGCCAGCCTACTCAAATGACTGGAGGAAGGCAGTCAGCCCGCCGAGGCCGGAGGGGTGTTTCCTCACAGGTAGAGTTTTGTGGGGCCTCCGGCCAGCCTTGAGCCGAGGTCCCTTTCTGTTGTCCGGAACCCACAAGCGAGGAGGTGTAAGATTGCCTACACCCAAGAAAGCCCAGATCATCGACGAGCTTCAGGAGAAGCTCAGCACCTCGCAGGTGGCGGTGTTAGCCGATTTCAGGGGCCTTAACGTCGCACAGGTTACCGCACTCAGGCGGAAACTGAGGGAAGCCGGAGCGCACTACGAGGTGTACAAGAACACCCTTATCAAGATCGCAGCCGAGAGGGTTGGCATAGCCGGGCTCGAGCCCTATCTGGAGGGCCCCACCGCCGTGGCCTTCGCAGGCGACGATGTCGCCGCTCCGGCCAGGATCCTCACGCAGTTCGCCAAGGAGAGCAAGGTCCTCAAGGTGAAGGGCGGGATCCTGAAGGGCGAGGTCATCGACGACGCCAAGGTGGCACAGTTGGCCACCCTGCCGTCCAGGGAGGTCCTGCTGGCGCAGCTTCTCGGAGCGATGCAGGCGCCCATCGCTGGCCTGGTCAACGTGTTGTCAGGTCCTGCGCGCAAGCTGGTGGTGGCGCTGGATGCGATCAGAGCGAAGAAAGAGGAGGCCGCTGGCGGCGCAGCGCCCGCGCAGGCCTAATAAGAGGGAGGCAACTTTGAAATGACCAAGGAAGAGATCCTTTCCGCTATTGAGAACATGTCAGTTCTGGAGCTTTCCGAGCTAGTCAAGGCTCTTGAGGAGAAGTTCGGCGTGAGCGCCGCCGTGCCCGTTGCGGTGGCAGCCGTCCCTGCAGCCGCCGGCGCCGCTGCACCGGCCGAGGTCGAGGAGAAGACCGAGTTCGACGTGATCCTCATCACCGCCGGCGACAAGAAGATCCCGGTGCTGAAGGTCGTCCGCGAGATCACCGGCCTGGGCCTCAAGGAAGCGAAGGACCTGGTGGACAACGCTCCGAAGCCGGTCAAGGAAGGCATCAAGAAGGAAGAGGCCGAGAAGATCAAGGCTCAGCTGGAAGAGGCTGGAGCACAGGTCGAGATCAAGTAACATCAGATACAGTGGCGTTATTGCCGAGCCGGCGCCCCGCCTGGGCACCGCCTGCGAGGAGACTGGCGGCGCACAGGTGGGGCAGTGCCGGCTACGTGTTCCCATGGCGAATTTGACTTGTCGCGCATGTTGTGGTATCATAACTCATTGTCACAATGAGAGTGAAGGGGACACGTGAAGGAGCATGATGCCTATTCGCGTGGTGTGCAAGTTTGAGCGCGGCTGAACTGAGAGCAGGAACCGCGCTATTCGTTATGCCCGGGAATCACTATAGGAAGCAGGGTGGGTTGCATGGAGATTGCCGAGAGACCGAAGAGGCGTGAGAGGATATCGTTTTCCCGTATCCCCGAAGTTCTCGGAGTCCCTAACCTCATCGAGATCCAGCAGAAGTCTTACCAGTGGTTTCTCGACGAGGGCCTGCTTGAGACATTCCGCGACATCTCTCCGGTTCAGGATTTCACCGGAAATCTCTCTTTGGAGTTCATAGGCTACTCCCTTGGCTCTCCGAAATACACGGAGGAAGAGTGCAAGCAGCGGGACGTCACCTATGCCGCTCCTCTGAAGGTGAAGGTTCGCCTAATCAACAACGAGACGCGCGAGGTCAAGGAGCAGGAAGTGTTCATGGGCGATTTCCCGCTCATGACCCCGACCGGGACCTTCATCGTAAACGGCGCCGAACGGGTCATCGTGAGCCAGCTGGTGCGCTCTCCCGGTGCTTATTTCGACATCGTCAAGGAGAGTTCCTCCGGGAAAACGACGTACACGGCGTCGATAATTCCCAACAGAGGCGCATGGCTCGAGTTCGAGACGGATGCGTCTGATGTCGTGTACGTGCACGTCGACAGGACCCGGAAGATTCCCGCGACGGTGCTCCTTCGGGCGCTGGGATGGGGCTCCACACAGAGGATCATGGAGCTCTTCGGCGACAACGACTTCATCAGGAACACGCTGGAGAAGGACAACACCAACAGCCAGGAAGAGGCGCTGGTGGAGATTTACAAGAGGTTGCGTCCCGGCGAGCCGCCGGCGGTTGACAGCGCCCGTTCGCTCTTCGAGTCGTTGTTCTTCGACCCCAAGAGGTACGACCTGGCCGGCGTGGGCAGATACAAGCTCAACCGCAAGCTGGAGCTGGCCGACAGGCTCATCGGCCACCGCCTGGCGCGGCCCATATTCAAGTACGGCCTGGAGCTTAGGAGCGGCAGGCTGGTGGATCCCGTCACCGGCGAGGTGCTCCCTGAGCAGACGCTGGATCCCAACACTGGCGAGTTGGTGGATACCATCCAGCTCATGACGTTGGTTGGCGATGGCGAGAGGGTCACCGCGAGAAAGGCCGAGCTCATCAGGGAGCTTGAACACCAGCGCAGGCTCTTCGAGGCGTACGTGCGCGTTGGCGACGACGATCGCGAGGTGAAGGTCATCGGCAACGGCTTCCCCGCTGCTGACCAGAAGACCATCACGCCCGACGACATACTCGCGACCGTGAATTACCTGGTTAACCTGCCGCATGACATCGGCAGCCGCGACGACATCGACCACCTGGGCAACAGGAGGCTGAAGAGCGTCGGCGAGCTCCTGCAGAACCAGTTCCGGATCGGCCTTTCCCGCATGGAGAGGGTGATCCGCGAGCGCATGACCATTCAGGACGTGGAGGCCGTGACGCCTCAGGCGCTCATAAACATCAGGCCCGTGGTGGCTGCGGTGAAGGAGTTCTTCGGGTCGAGCCAGCTGTCGCAGTTCATGGACCAGATAAACCCGCTCTCGGAGCTGGCGCACAAGCGCAGGCTGTCGGCCCTGGGGCCTGGCGGTCTCTCCAGGGAGCGCGCAGGCTTCGACGTGCGCGATGTGCACCACTCCCACTACGGCCGCATGTGCCCCATCGAGACGCCTGAAGGCCCCAACATCGGCCTCATAGGCTCGCTGTGCACCTACGCCCGGATCAACGAGTACGGGTTCATCGAAACCCCGTACCGCAAGGTTGAAGGCGGCAAAGTCACCAACGAGATAGTGTATCTCACCGCCGATGCTGAAGACCGCTACGTCATCGCGCAGGCCAACGAGCCCCTGGCGGAGGACGGGTCCTTCGTGAACCCGAAGATCGCGAGCCGCTTCAGGGATGAGATCATGCTGGCCTCCGCAGACCAGGTGGACTTCATGGACGTGTCGCCCAAACAGCTGGTGTCGGTGGCCACGGCGCTCATCCCGTTCCTGGAGAACGACGACGCCGGCAGGGCCCTGATGGGATCCAACATGCAGAGGCAGGCGGTGCCCCTCATCAGGACGGAGGCTCCGTACGTCGGCACCGGCATGGAGTTCAAGGCGGCCGTGGACTCGGGCGTCGTGGTGATAGCCAGGCGCGCCGGCTACGTGGAAGCGGCCGATGCCAACAGCGTATGCGTGCGGGCTGACGACGGCACGCTAGACGTCTACAGGCTGATCAAGTTCGCCCGGTCCAACCAGGGGACTTGCATCAACCAGAGGCCCACCGTCGCCATCGGCCAGAGGGTCGAGGTGGGCGACGTCCTGGCGGATGGCCCGTCGACTGACAACGGGGAGCTTGCCCTTGGCAGGAACGTCCTGGTGGCGTTCATACCCTGGGAGGGGTACAACTACGAGGACGCCATCCTCATATCCGAGAGCCTGGTGATAACGGACAAGTTCACGTCCATCCATATAGAGGAATACGAGTGCGAGGCCCGCGACACCAAGCTGGGCCCCGAGGAGATAACCCGGGACATCCCCAATGTCAGCGAAGACGCCCTGAAGGACCTGGACGAGGAGGGCATAATCCGCGTCGGGGCCGAGGTGCGCACCGGTGACATCCTGGTGGGCAAGGTGACCCCCAAGGGCGAGACCGAGCTCACTCCTGAGGAGCGACTGCTCCGGGCCATCTTCGGCGAGAAGGCCCGCGAGGTAAGGGACACCTCGCTCAGGGTGCCCCACGGCGAGTCTGGCAAGGTCGTGGCGGTGCACGTGTTCTCGCGCGACAAGGCCAAGGGCGATGACAAGCCGGATGAGTTGGGCCCTGGCGTCAACAAGCTGGTTCGGGTTTACGTGGCCCAGAAGCGCAAGATATCCGAGGGCGACAAGATGGCAGGGAGGCACGGGAACAAGGGCGTCATCGCCAAGATCCTGCCGGTTGAGGATATGCCGTTCCTGCCAGACGGAAGGCCCATAGAGATCGTGCTGAACCCGTTGGGCGTGCCGTCGCGCATGAACATCGGCCAGGTGTTGGAGACCCATCTGGGCTGGGCGGCGGCCACTCTCGGAGTCCACATCGCCACGCCGGTGTTCGACGGGGCCACGGAGGAGGACGTCTTCAAGTTCCTTGAGAAGGCGGAGCTGCCCAAGAATGGAAAGACAGTCCTGTATGACGGACGCACAGGCGAGCCCTACGACAGGGAGGTAACGGTGGGTTACGCTTACCTGCTGAAGCTCTTGCACCTGGTGGATGACAAGATCCATGCTCGGTCCACCGGTCCGTACTCCCTGGTGACGCAGCAGCCCTTAGGCGGCAAGGCGCAGTTCGGCGGGCAGCGGTTCGGCGAGATGGAAGTGTGGGCTCTGGAGGCGTACGGAGCCGCGTACACGCTGCAGGAGCTGCTTACGGTGAAATCCGACGACATCGCCGGGCGCGTTAAGACCTACGAGGCCATCGTCAAGGGTGAGAACGTGCCGGAACCCGGAGTGCCTGAGTCCTTCAAGGTGCTCATCAAGGAGCTCCAGAGCCTGTGCCTTGACGTCAAGGTGCTCTCCGGCGACGATCAGGAAATCGAGATCAAGGAGATTGACGACGACATCGAGGCCACCGCGAGCGAGCTGGGGATCGACATAGGCAACAGGTCAGGCCGGGCTGACGCCATAGGCGGCCTGCCGCGCCTGGAGACCGAGCGGAAGCGTGCGGGCGGCAGCGACGAGGACGAGGATGAACCGCAGGATGCTTACGAGGATGAGGGCGAGCTTGAAGCCGAAGGGCTCACCATCCACGATGGGCTGTTGGAGACTGAGGAGTTCGATGCCGACCTGGTCGGTGACGATGAAATATAGGGCCCTAGGGGTTGGAAGGGGGATAGGCGGATGCTAGACGTCAACGATTTCGAGCAGATCAGGATAGGAATAGCATCCCCGGAACAGATACGGGCGTGGTCCAGTGGTGAAGTGAAAAAGCCTGAGACCATCAACTACCGTAGCCTGAAACCCGAGCGCGACGGGCTCTTCTGCGAGAGGATCTTCGGCCCCTGTCGTGACTGGGAGTGCCACTGCGGCAAGTACAAGCGCGTTCGCTACAAGGGCGTCGTGTGCGACAAGTGCGGCGTCGAGGTCACCAAGGCGAAGGTCAGGCGCGAGCGCATGGGCCACATAGAGCTGGCGGCGCCGGTCTCGCACATCTGGTACCTGAAGGGCATCCCGTCGAGGATGGGCCTTCTGCTGGACATGTCCCCCAGGGCGCTCGAGAAGATAATATACTTCGCTTCCTATGTAGTTACTGACCCCGGTGATACGCCTCTTGCCAAGAAGCAGCTTCTGACCGAGGCGGAGTACCGGGACTATCGGGAGAAGTACGGCCAGCTGTTCAGGGCCCTCATGGGAGCCGAGGCGGTGCAGGAGCTTCTGCGGGGCGTCGACCTGGAGGAACTCGCCGCCGAGCTCAGGCACGAGATAGAGACCACCACCGGCCAGAGGCGCGTGCGCGCCATCAGGCGGCTTGAGGTGGTGGAGGCTCTGCGCAAGTCCAGCACCAGGCCGGAGTGGATGGTGCTCGAGGTCATTCCGGTGATCCCGCCTGACCTCAGGCCCATGGTGCAGCTGGACGGTGGCAGGTTCGCCACCAGCGACCTGAACGACCTGTACCGGCGCGTGATAAACAGGAACAACAGGCTGAAGAAGCTCATCGAGCTTCAGGCGCCAGATATCATAGTGCGCAACGAGAAGAGGATGCTGCAGGAGGCCGTGGATGCCCTCATCGACAACGGGCGCCGTGGCAGGCCCGTGACCGGCCCTGGAAACAGGCCCCTGAAGAGCATTTCCGACCTGCTCAAGGGCAAGCAGGGGAGGTTCCGCCAGAACCTGTTGGGCAAGCGCGTGGACTACTCCGGACGTTCAGTGATCGTGGTTGGACCGACGCTGAGGATGCACCAGTGCGGCCTGCCAAAGGAGATGGCCCTGGAGCTTTTCAAGCCCTTCGTGATGAAGCGGCTGGTGGATAAGGGCTTCGCCCACAACATCAAGAGCGCCAAGCGCATGGTGGACCGGGTACGCCCTGAGGTGTGGGATGTGCTGGAGGAGGTCATCACCGAGCATCCGGTGCTGCTGAACCGCGCCCCGACATTGCACCGCCTTGGCATCCAGGCCTTCGAGCCGGTGCTGGTGGAGGGCAAGGCCATCCAGATCCACCCGCTGGTGTGCACGGCGTACAATGCCGACTTCGACGGGGACCAGATGGCAGTGCACGTGCCGCTGTCCGCTGAAGCCCAGGCCGAGGCGCGCATACTGATGCTGTCGGTGAATAACATCCTCTCGCCTGCTCACGGAGGGCCTGTGGCCACTCCCACGCAGGACATGGTGTTGGGCTGCTACTACCTGACCTTCGAGCGCGTTGGCGCCACGGGCGAGGGCAAGTGCTTCTCCTCGCCGGAGCTGGCCAAGGCGGCGTACGACGCCGGAGTGGTGGCGCTGCACGCAAGGATCGTCGTGAGGATGCCTGAGGACAAGAAGCTCTTGAGGCACGATGGCGCGGATCCTGAGGACACGCGCAGGATAGTGACCACCGTGGGCAAGCTGATCTTCAACGACGTGTTCCCGAAGGAGTTCCCGTACATCAACTCCGCCGAGTCCAGCTTCGACGAGAGGCTCACCTCAGGCGATTTCGTGGGCAGAGGCGCGAACGTCGAGGAGCTTCTGCGTTCGCCTGGCCTCAGGAGGCGCAAGCCCGCCACCAAGAGCTTCCTGAACAAGCTCGTTGGCGTGCTGCACAGGAAGTACGGAAACGCCCGCACCGCGGAGATCCTGGACGCCATCAAGCGTCTGGGATTCCACTACGCGACGGTGTCAGGCACCACTGTGGGCATCGAGGACGTGAGGATCCCCGAGGAGAAGGCGGGGATAATCGCCGAGGCCGAAAGGAAGGTCGAGCAGATAGAGGGCCAGTACAGGCGCGGCCTCCTCTTGGAGGACGAGAAGTACAACCTCATCATCGACGTGTGGACCGAGGCCCGCGAGCGGGTGCAGAAGGCCATGGTGTCGCACCTCGACCCGGAGCAGTTGCAGGAGGCTGTGGCAGTCGGGAACGAGGGCGAGTTCACCGTGGAGCAGCTGAACCCAGTGTACATGATGGCCATCTCGGGAGCCCGCGGCAACGTGCAGCAGCTTAACCAGCTGGCAGGTATGAGGGGCCTTGTGGCCGACCCGTCCGGGCGCACCATCGACGTGCCCATCAAGTCCAACTTCCGCGAGGGCCTGAACGTGTTGGAGTACTTCATCTCCACCCACGGAACCAGGAAGGGCCTGGCTGACACCGCACTGAGGACGGCCGACTCCGGCTACCTCACCAGGCGCCTCGTTGACGTGGCGCAGGACGTGATCGTGCGCGAGGAGGACTGCGGCACCGAAGATGGCATCACCGCCACCGCCCTGGTGGAGGGAGACACCGTCATCGAGAGCCTGGCTGACAGGGTCGTCGGCAGGGTGAGCCTGAAGGAGCTCGTGGACGAGGGCACCGGCGAGGTGCTGCTCAGGAAGAACCAGATGATAGATGAGGACATCGCGGCTATCATCGACGCGAGCTACAAGGAGTGGCCGGTGCGTTCGGTGCTGAAGTGCCGCACCAGGTACGGCGTGTGCGCGTCGTGCTACGGAAGGAACCTTGCCACCGGGCAGCTGGTGGAGGTGGGCGAGGCGGTGGGCATCATCGCCGCCCAGTCCATTGGTGAGCCCGGAACGCAGCTGACCATGAGGACGTTCCACACCGGTGGCGTGGCCGGCGACGACATCACGCGGGGCCTGCCCAGGGTGGAGGAGCTGTTCGAGGCCAGAAAGCCCAAGGGCAGGGCGGTGATGACCGAGTTGGACGGCACCGTGAGGATCGAGGATGCCCGTGGCATGCGGAAGGTCGTGGTCGTGGGCGACGACGGTGAGGAGCACGAGTACAACGTGCCGCAGGGCGCCCGCCTGGCGGTTCGCGACGGCGACAGGGTGAGAGCCGGCGACAGGCTCACCGAAGGGTCGCTTGACCCGCACGAGCTGCTCAGGGTGTGTGGCACTTCGGCGGTGCAGCAGTACATCGTCAGAGAAGTGCAGGACGTTTACCGCAGCCAGGGCGTGGAGATCAACGACAAGCACATCGAAGTGGTCGTGCGCCAGATGATGCGCAAGGTGAAGGTGGAGGACCCAGGCGGAACCGACCTGCTTCCCGGCGAGAGCGTGGACGTATTCAGATACGAGGAAGCATGCACGGAGGCCGAGGAGAGCGGACTGCCTGTGGCCAAGGCCAGGCCGCTGCTTCTGGGGATCACCAAGGCGTCGCTGCAGACCGACAGCTTCCTGTCGGCGGCGTCGTTCCAGGAGACCACCAGGGTGCTGACGGATGCCGCCATCAAGGGCAAGACCGACCCGCTCATCGGCCTGAAGGAGAACGTCATCATCGGCAAGCTGATCCCGGCCGGCACAGGCATGTCCAGGTACCGCGGCATCAAGCTTGCGGTCGATGCCGAGGCCGACGCCGACCTGGTGCTGGGCATCGAGCCTTCAGCCACGGCGCCCATGCCTGGAGCCGCTGGAGCAGCGGGGCTGGAGGGCCTGCCTGCCGCTGCTGCTGCCGGCGGCGCTGGCGCCGGGCTCGCTGCGCAGCCGAGAACGGAGCGTTTCGACCGACGGAAGGTCGCGCCGGCGCTGGGCATGCCTACGCTGGGCGCCCCGGTGGGAGAGAGCGTCTCGGGTCTGCAGAGGCTGAAGGAGCTCCTGGAGCGCCCTGCTACCACCGCCACCGCTGTGAAGGAGGAGGCGTCCTCCCCGTCGGACGGAGCGGTGAAGGCGACGAACCCCGCGGATCCGGAGCCTCAGCAGGATGCTCCCGAAGCGCAAGGCTTTGCGGGTGCTCCGGACGCTCAAGAGGTGCCGGCTGCGACGGACGCTGAGATCACGCCGGATTCGGCGGAAGCAGCGGTGCCCCGGGCCAAGCGCTAGCCATCGATGCAAACGCGGGAGTGGCCGGAAGCCGGGCCGCTCCCGCTTGCGCGCCTGCGCGCGAGCCTCGCCAATGTATATTGACAGCCCATAGTGCTGATGGTAAAATGTAAAACTGTCTGAACGAGTGCAATACGTGCAGTTCAGGCCGGCTTGGGAGGGGCGAAACCGCTTATGTACGAGGAACTTGCCGCTGCAACCAGCCGGGTGATCGGCACGAAGCAGACGATGAGAGCTCTCGAGCGTGGCGGCGTCAGGACAGTATTTGTGGCCCGCGACGCCGAAGAGAGAGTGGTTCGCGACCTTAAGGCTTTGTGCCAGGCCAAAGGTATACCGGTTATCATTGTCGACACGATGTCGGAACTCGGCAAGGTGTGCGGGATAGAGGTTGGCGCGGCTTCCGCCGCGATCCTGGACGAATAGTCCTCGCCCTTTGCACCCGGTGTGGGCCCGCAAGGGGCGTTCACTCGCGCCTGCAGCAAGTTGTCCGAGGTGACTGTCAGGGAAGGAGGTGGCACGCATGCCAACCATAAATCAGCTGGTGAGAAAGGGTAGGCGTCAGAGCGCCAAAAGAACATCCGCTCCGGCTCTGAGGTACCAGTACAACTCCCTCAGTCGCAGGACTCGTTTCGGCGAGGGCTCTCCTCAGCGCAGAGGGGTGTGCACGGTGGTGAGAACGACCACTCCGAAGAAGCCGAACTCGGCTCTCAGGAAGATCGCCAGGGTGAGGCTGACCAACGGGCTCGAGGTTACCGCGTACATCCCGGGTGTTGGGCACAACCTGCAGGAGCACTCAGTCGTACTGATCAGAGGCGGCCGAGTGAAGGACGTGCCGGGCGTTAGGTACCACATCATCCGCGGCACATTGGATGCTGCTGGAGTTGTCAATAGACGTCAGGGAAGGTCGAAGTACGGCGCCAAGCGTCCGAAGTGACACCTTTCTGGGCTCGAGGGGAGGTTGAAAAATGCCAAGACGAGGTCGTGTCAGCCGGCGGCACGTGGCGCCTGATCCCGTTTACGGTTCGGTTCTCGTGTCGGAGTTCATCAACAAGATAATGCTCTCCGGCAAGAAGGGGACTGCCGAGAGGATCTTCTACGAGGCAGCTAGCATCATCGAGAGCAAGACGGGGAAGGATCCGCTGGAAACCCTGGAGCGCGCGCTGAAGAACGTCATGCCGGTTCTAGAGGTTAGGCCGCGCAGGGTGGGTGGAGCAACCTACCAGGTGCCGGTGGAGGTCAGGGCGGAAAGGCGCAAGGCCCTGGCGATAAGGTGGATCGTGACCAACGCGCGCAACAGATCGGAAAGGACCATGAGCCAGCGGTTTGCAGCGGAGATCCTCGATGCTGCAGCGGGACAGGGCGTTTCGGTGAAGAAGCGCGAGGACATGCACAAGATGGCGGAAGCCAACAGGGCATTCGCACACTACAGGTGGTAAACACCGCTATCACAGCGCATCCAGCAGGTTGTGGCGCACGGAGGGGGGAGAAGGGAGATGCAGGAGTCGGGAATGCTGCCTCTTGACATGATACGCAACATCGGCATAATGGCTCATATCGACGCCGGCAAGACCACGACCACCGAGCGTATCCTCTTCTACACCGGGCGAACCCACCGCATTGGTGATGTGGATTCGGGCACAGCCACAATGGACTGGATGGTGCAGGAGCAGGAACGCGGCATCACGATAACCTCTGCGGCCACCACGTGCGAATGGCGCGGTCACCAGATAAACATCATAGACACGCCCGGGCACGTTGACTTCACTGTAGAGGTGGAGCGCTCCCTGAGAGTGCTGGACGGCGCGGTGGCGGTGTTCTCCGCGGTGGAGGGCGTGCAGCCGCAGTCGGAGACCGTCTGGCGTCAGGCCGACAGGTACGGGGTGCCCAGGATAGCCTTCGTTAACAAGATGGACAGGGTGGGGGCCGATTTCGAGAACGTGATGCGCATGATGGAGCAGCGCCTCGGAACGGTGCCTGTCGCGATTCAGGTTCCCATCGGCGCGGAGGACACCTTCAGGGGCATGGTCGACCTGATCAACATGAAGGCAATCACGTACAACGACGACCTCGGATTGAACTTCGAGGTGGGCGAGATACCGGCCGACCTTGTGGAGATCGCGGAGACGGCCCGCGAGCGCATGGTGGAGAAGGTGGCTGAGAACGACGACGAGGCCATGGAGCTCTACGTCGCCGGCGAGCCGATATCGAAGGAAGTGCTGATGGCGGCGCTACGCAGGGCGACGCTGGCGGCGAGGATCATCCCGGTGCTGTGCGGGTCCTCGTACAGGAACAAGGGAGTGCAGCCGCTTCTTGACGCGGTGGTTGACTTCCTGCCCAGCCCCGTGGATATGCCTCCCGTGGTTGGGGTCGACCCGAGCGATTCGGAGGTCCGCGTCGAGCGGAAGCCCTCCGACGACGAGCCCTTCTGTGCGCTGGCGTTCAAGATAGCCACCGATCCGTACGTCGGGAAGCTGGCGTACTTCCGGGTGTACTCCGGGATGGCCCGCGCGGGCCAGGTGGTGTACAACGCGTCTAAGGGCAAGCGTGAGCGCCTCGGCAGGATCCTGAGGATGCACGCCAACCACCGTGAGGAGCTCAGCGTCATATCCACTGGAGACATAGCCGCCGCGGTGGGCCCGCGTGACATCACCACCGGCGACACCTTGTCAGACGAAAGGCATCCGGTGCTCCTTGAGAGGATGGTCTTCCCGGACCCGGTCATCGCCGTCGCCGTCGAGCCCAAGAGCAAGGCTGATGAGGAGCGCCTGGCTCTGGCCCTGGCGAAGCTGACGGATGAGGATCCCACGTTCAAGGTGCATACGGATCCGGATTCCGGCCAGACCATCATCGAGGGCATGGGCGAGCTTCACCTTGAGATCATCGTCGACAGGCTGATGCGGGAGTTCAACGTGCAGGCCAACGTCGGCCAGCCTCAGGTTGCCTACAGGGAGACGGTGACGGGCACGGTGACCCAGGAGGGCCGGTTCGTGAGGCAGACCGGCGGCCGCGGCCAGTACGGCCATGTGGTGCTGGAGATCGAGCCAGGCGTGCGCGGCTCCGGAGTGGTGTTCGAGAACAAAGTGGTGGGCGGCACCGTGCCAAAGGAGTTCGTGCCCGCGGTGGAGCAGGGCATCAGGGAGGCGGCGTCAGTGGGAGTGCTGGCTGGCTACCCTGTGGTGGACGTGAAGGTGTCGCTCTTGGATGGGTCTTACCATGAGGTTGACTCTTCAGAGATGGCGTTCAAGATCGCGGCGTCCATAGGTTTCAAGGAGGCAGTGCAGGCTGCTTCGCCGATTCTCCTTGAGCCCATAATGCAGGTTGAGGTCGAAACGCCTGAGCAGTATGTGGGGGACTTGATGGCTGACATCGGGGCAAGGCGGGGAAAGGTGCAATCCCTGGAGCCGCAGGGGCCCAATCAGGTGATCAGAGCCCAGATCCCTCTGGCCGAGATGTTCGGTTACGCAACCACGTTACGTTCGCTCTCGCAGGGCAGGGCGAATCATACGATGCATTTCCTTAGGTACGAGCCAACGCCGCCCGGCAAGGCCCAGGAGATAATCAGGAAGTACCGAGGAGTTTTTTCCTGAGATCACAAGGGAGGTTTGAGAAACATGGCCAAGCAGAAATTTGAGAGGACCAAGCCGCATCTGAATATCGGCACCATCGGTCACGTTGACCATGGCAAGACCACGTTGACGTCTGCCATAACCAACTGCCTTTCCAAGGTGGGCATGGCCCAGTACATGGAGTTCGACAAGATCGACAAGGCCCCCGAGGAGAAGGCCCGCGGAATCACCATCAACACGTCGCACGTGGAGTACGAGACGGATAAGAGGCACTACGCCCACGTGGACTGCCCTGGTCACGCTGACTACGTCAAGAACATGATCACCGGTGCAGCTCAGATGGACGGCGCCATCCTCGTGGTGTCGGCGGCCGACGGCCCGATGCCTCAGACCCGTGAGCACATCCTGCTCGCCCGTCAGGTGGGCGTGCCCTCCATCGTGGTGGCGCTGAACAAGTCCGACGCAGTGGACGACCCCGAGCTTCTCGAGCTGGTGGAGCTGGAAGTGCGCGATCTTCTGACGCAGTACGAGTTCCCCGGCAACGACACCCCCGTGGTCGCGGTGTCGGCTCTGAAGGCCCTGGAGTGCGGCTGCGGCAGCCGCGAGTGCGAGTGGTGCGGACGGATCTGGAAGCTCATGGACGAAGTCGACAGGTACTTCCCCGAGCCGCAGCGTCTCGTCGACCAGCCGCTGCTCATGCCCATTGAGGACGTGTTCACCATCACCGGCCGCGGCACGGTCGTGACCGGCCGTATCGAGCGCGGCATCGTGAAGGTTGGCGACGAGGTCCAGATCGTCGGCCTCAGGCCTGACATCAGGAAGACCGTGGTCACCGGCGTCGAGATGTTCCGCAAGATCCTTGACCAGGGTCAGGCCGGCGACAACGTTGGCTGCCTGCTCAGGGGAATCGACAGGGACGAGGTGGAGCGCGGCATGGTTCTGGCGAAGCCCGGGTCCATCACCCCGCACACCAAGTTCACCGGCCAGGTGTACGTGCTGACGAAGGAGGAGGGCGGAAGGCATACCCCGTTCTTCAACAACTACCGTCCTCAGTTCTACTTCAGGACCACGGACGTCACCGGCACCATCAGGCTTCCTGAGGGCGTCGAGATGGTGATGCCTGGCGACAACACCGTGATGAACGTTGAGCTGATCACGCCCATCGCCATGGAAGTCGGTCTGCGCTTCGCCATCCGCGAGGGTGGCCGCACCGTTGGCTCCGGCGTCGTCACCGCCATCAGCGAGTAACGTAGCGGTTCACGTTGCGGTCTTCAGTGTAAGGAAGCTAAGCTGGCCCGCGGCGGCCGGCACGTTGGGGGGCGGGGCTCCCGCCCCCACCCTTTGCGATGAATCGTGAGATTGTCCCCTCGCTCCCGACGGGGGGAGTAACTCACGGGGAGTATGTCCGCAAAAGCAATCGGGCGACTAGGAGGGAGTCTACGTGGCAACCCAGAGGATTCGCATCAAGCTGAGAGCCTTCGACCACAAGATCCTCGACCAGTCCGCCGAGAGGATCGTCGACACCGCCAGGCGCATGGGCTCGCGGGTGTCGGGGCCGGTGCCTCTGCCGACTGAGAAGAACGTGTACACGGTGCTCCGTTCAGTCCACATCGACAAGGACTCGAGGGAGCAGTTCGAGATGAGGACGCACAAGAGGCTCATCGACATCATTGAGCCCACCCCGAGAACGATAGACGCGCTCATGCGGCTTGACCTGCCCGCAGGAGTCGACATAGAGATCAAGCTGTAGGCCAGAGGGAGGTGTTACGCATGGGCAGAGCTATACTGGGCAGAAAGATTGGGATGACTCAGCTGTTCGAGGAGGACGGCTTGGTTCATCCAGTTACGGTTATAGAAGCCGGTCCCTGCGTCGTTGTGCAGAAGAAGCACAAGGCCACCGACGGCTATGAGGCGATCCAGGTGGGCTTCGACGACATCAAGGAGCGCAGGGTGAACAAGCCGATGGCGGGGCACTTCGCCGCAGCCAAGGTGAAGCCTAAGCGCTTCCTCAGGGAGTTCAGGGTGGAGTCGGCCGACGAGTACAAGCTCGGACAGGAGCTCACCGTGGAGATGTTCTCCGCCGGCGACCTGATCGACGTGACCGGCACCTCCCGCGGGCGCGGCTTCGCGGGCGTGGTGAAGAGATGGAACTTCCGGCGCGGCCCCATGAGCCATGGCTCCATGTACCACCGCAGGGTGGGCTCCCTCGGCGCAACTGACCCTGCGAGGGTGTTCAAGGGGCGCAAGATGCCGGGCAGGCTCGGCGGCGAGAGGGTGACGACGCTGGGGCTCAAGGTTGTCAGGGTGGAGCCTGAGCGCAACCTGATCATGGTTCGCGGTTCCGTGCCTGGGCCCAACGGCGGCCTCGTGACCGTGCGCGAGTCTGTGAAGGCCAGGAAGAAGTAAGGAGGCGTAGGAAATGCCCGTAGCACCACTTTACGACATGAAAGGCAATAAGCTCGGAGAGGTGGAGCTTCCTGACGCCGTCTTCGGAATAGAGCCCCACGAGTACGCGGTTCACGAAGCTGTAACGCTCCAGCTGGCCTCGAGGCGGTCTGGCACGCATGATACCAAGACCATCTCCGAGGTGGCGGGCGGCGGCCGCAAGCCCTGGCGCCAGAAGGGTACCGGCAGGGCCAGGCACGGCTCCCGCAGGTCGCCTCTGTGGGTTGGCGGAGGCATCGTGTTCGGTCCGACGCCCAGGAAGTATGGATACAGGATCCCCAGGAAGGTGAGGCGTCTGGCGCTGCTCTCAGCGCTCTCCGCCAGGGCGCAGGAGAACGCGGTGTACGTCATCGACTCGCTGGAGCTGGATAAGCCGAGCACCAAGGCCATGGTCCAGCTGTTTAAGGCCATCGGCGCCGACAAGCCGCTGGTGGTAACGGCGTCAGCTGACGACACGGTGGAGCGTTCCACCAGGAACATCCCGGATGCGCTGGCTCTCACCGTGGAGGGGCTGAACGTTTACGACATAGTGAGGCACACCGCGCTGGTGATCAGCCGCGATGCGGTGGCTGCAGTAGAGGAGGCCTTGGCGTGATGGCACATCCTCAGGACATAATCATAAGGCCGATCATCACTGAGAAATCGAACCGGCTCACCACCGAGGGCAAGTACGTCTTCGAGGTGAAACGTGACGCCAACAAGATCGAGATCGCCAAGGCGGTCGAGGCGCTCTTCAACGTGACCGTCACGGACGTGAACACCATGACCGTGCGAGGCAAGCTCAAGAGGCAAGGGCGTTTCGAGGGACGGACGCCCACCTGGAAGAAGGCTGTCGTCACTTTGAAGGCTGGGGACCGCATCCCACTGTTCGAAGGCGCCTAACGAATCGCAGCAAAGGAGGTATGCGGGATGGCAATCAAGGCTTTCAAGCCCACTACGCCGGGGCGCAGGCAGATGACTGTGTCCACTTTCGAGGAGATCACGTCGACCCGGCCTGAGAAGTCCCTCGTGGCTCCGCTGCGGAGAAGCGGTGGGCGCAACGCAGAAGGCAGGGTCACGTTGAGGTTCCGCGGAAAAGGCCACAAGCGGGCCTACCGGATCATCGACTTCAAGAGGGATAAGGATGGGGTGCCTGGCCGGATAGCCAGCATCGAGTACGACCCCAACAGGTCCGCCAGGATTGCGCTGGTGGTGTACAGGGACGGCGAGAAGCGCTACATCCTTGCCCCGCTGGGGCTGAAGGTGGGCGACGTGATAATGTCAGGCCCTGACGCCGACATCAAGCCTGGCAACGCTCTTCCGCTGGAGAACATCCCCGTGGGCACCGTAGTCCACAACATCGAGCTCTTCCCAGGCAAGGGGGCGCAGCTCGTGAGGTCAGCCGGCGCCAGCGCGCAGATCATGGCCCGCGAGGGCGGGTACGTCACTTTGAGGTTGCCGTCTTCAGAGATGAGAATGGTGCCAGCGGAGTGCCGTGCCACGGTTGGCCAGGTGGGCAACGTGGAGCACGAGAACATCACCCTGGGCAAGGCCGGCCGCAAGAGATGGCTGGGCAAGCGTCCGCACGTTCGCGGTAGCGTCATGAACCCCGTTGACCATCCACACGGCGGTGGCGAGGGCAGGGCGCCCATCGGCATGCCGGGTCCTGTCACCCCGTGGGGCGTTCCCACGCTCGGACACAGAACGCGCAAGCCTAAGGCCTCGGACCGCCTGATAGTCCGACGCCGCGGCAGCAAGTGACGACGAGGTTCTGAAAGGAGGCGCGCCGAAGGATGGCAAGGTCGCTGAAGAAGGGACCGTACGTTCACCCAGCTTTGGAGAAGAAGGTCAAAGCTCTGAACCAGGCTGGCAAGAAGGAAGTAATAAAGACCTGGGCCAGGGCCTCTATGGTAACCCCCGACATGGTGGGGCACACCATAGCCGTGCACGATGGCAGACGGCACGTTCCGGTTTACATCGTTGAAGACATGGTAGGGCACAGGCTCGGCGAGTTCGCCCCCACCCGCACGTTCAGGGGGCACAGACAGACTGACAAGACTGCGAAGATGAGGTAAGGAGGTCGGGCAGAGTGGAAGCGAAAGCAGTGGCTCGATACGTGCGCATGTCGCCCCGGAAGGTCCGCCGGGTGCTTGACATGGTGCGCGGCAAGAGCGTTGACGAGGCCCTGACCATTCTGAAGTACGCTCCGTACGTCGCCGCCGAGCCGGTGTACAAAGTCGTAGCGTCGGCGGCGGCCAACGCCGAGAACAACCTCAACCTTACCCGTGACGATCTCTACGTGGCGAAGGCGTACGTAGACGCCGGGCCGACGATGAAGAGGATACTCCCTCGTTTGCGGGGTATGGCCGACAGGATCCTCAAGCGCACAAGCCACATCACAGTGATCGTCAGAGAGAGGGAGGGTTAGAGCGTGGGGCAGAAGGTCAATCCGATAGGCCTTAGGCTTGGAATCACCCGGACGTGGGACTCCACGTGGTATGCGGATAAGAAGTACGCCGACCTGCTGCACGAGGATCTGAAGCTTCGGAAGTACGTGAAGGAGCGCTTTTATGCGGCGGGGGTGTCGCGGATCCAGATCGAGCGCGCGGCCAACAGGATCAGGGTAACGATCCACACCGCCAGGCCTGGTATGGTCATCGGCCGTGGGGGCGCGGAGGCCGAGGCGCTTCGTAAGGACCTCGAGGCGATGACCGGCAAGCAGGTTTCGGTGAACATCCTTGAGATAAGGCATCCGGAAGCCGATGCGCAGCTCATCGCGGAGAACATCGCGAACCAGCTGGAGCGCAGGATCTCGTTCAGGCGCGCCATGAAGCAGGCGATGATGAGGGCGGAGCGTCTGGGCGTTCAGGGCATCCGCATGAAGACCAGCGGAAGGCTGGGCGGCGCCGAGATCGCCAGGACTGAAGGTTACAGCAGCGGTAAGCTGCCGCTACACACCCTGAGGGCCGATATCGACTACGGGTTCGCTGAGGCGATGACCACGTACGGCAAGATTGGCGTCAAAGTGTGGGTGTACAAGGGTGAGGTTCTCCCTACGAAGGGCCGTGACAGGCGGCAGGGAGGAGGAGCTCAGTAAATGTTGATGCCGAAGAAGGTTAAGTTCCGCAAGCAGCAGCGGGGCACGATGAGAGGCAAGGCCACGCGGGGCAACGCCGTGACTGACGGCGAGTTCGGGCTGCAGGCCCTGGAGCCGGCGTGGGTCACCAGCCGCCAGATCGAGGCTGCGCGTATCGCCATCACCAGGTACACCAGGCGCGGCGGCAAGATGTGGATCAAGGTCTTCCCCGACAAGCCGGTGACCCGGAAGCCTGCGGAGACCCGTATGGGATCGGGCAAGGGCGCGCCGGAGTACTGGGTCGCGGTGGTTAAGCCGGGACGCGTGATGTTTGAAGTGGGAGGCATTCCGGAGGATGTCGCGCGCGAGGCGCTGCGCCTGGCGTCGCACAAGCTCCCGCTGAAGACCAAGATCGTCACTAAGGAAGAAGCGGGTGGTGACGCCGATGAAGGCTAAAGAGCTCAGAAGCCTATCCAACGAGGAGCTCGACAAGAAGCTGGCAGGCCTCAAGGAAGAGCTTTTCAACCTACGGTTTCAGCTTGCCACGAACCAGTTGGAGAATCCACACCGCATAACTGAAGTCAAGCGCAGCATTGCAGTGGTGAAGACAGTTCTGCGGGAACGCGAGCTCAATATAGCAGGGCGCTAGAGAGGAGGCCAGGCGATGGAGAATGCAAGAAGCCAACGCAAGGAACGGCAGGGCGTCGTGGTTAGCGATGCCATGAACAAGACTCGCGTGGTAGCCCTTCAGCGCACCTTCAGGCATCCCCTTTACGGGAAGACTGTAAGGCGCACCGAGAGGGTGAAGGTGCACGACGAGCACAACGAGAGCAGGGTTGGCGACGTTGTCCGCATAGCCGAGACCAGGCCCCTCTCCAAGGAGAAGCACTGGCGGCTTGTGGAGATAGTTGAGAAGGCCAAGTAACGACGGCCCCGTCTAAAGGAGTGACGCGCTGTGATTCAGGCTCAGACCATGCTGAACGTGGCTGACAATACTGGCGCCAAGAAGGTCATGTGCTTCCGCGTGCTCGGCGGGGGAATGAGGCGCTACGCTAGCGTCGGCGACGTTATCGTTGCTACTGTTAAGGAGGCAACGCCCGGAGGCGTTGTCAAGAAGGGCGACGTCGTTAAGGCCGTGGTGGTTCGCACTAAGAAGGAGATCAGGCGGCCTGACGGGTCCTTCATCAGGTTCGACGAGAACGCTGCAGTGATCATCGACACCAACAACAACCCTCGGGGCACCCGCATCTTCGGGCCGGTGGCGAGGGAGCTGAGGGATCGCAACTACATGAAGATCGTCTCGCTCGCCCCGGAGGTCCTATAGCTTACGGGTGTGCCCACCAGTCCAGCAAGGAGGTGTGACGAGGGTGACCGTTTCAGTGAAGAAGTTCAAGAAGGGCGACACCGTGTTGGTGCTCGCCGGTAAGGATAAGGGCAGGCGCGGCAAGGTCCTTCGAGTGTTGCCGCGCGAACAGAAGATAGTTGTGGAGAACTTGAACTTGGTGAAGCGCCATACCAGGCCCACCAACGAGAACCCGCAGGGGGGCATCATCGAGCGCCCTGCGCCGATGCCGATAGGCAAGGTCATGGTGGTCTGCTCCAAGTGCAACAAGCCCACTAGGGTCGGTATGGCGGAGAAGGAGCCCGGGAAGTTCGTGAGGACCTGCAAGAAGTGCGGGGCCGGGCTGGATAAGTAGAAGAGGTAAGGCCGGGAGGAGGTCATTTACATGGACAGGACTCCGAGGCTTAAGGAGAAGTACTACAACGAAGTCGTTCCCGCCCTCGAGGAGAAGTTCGGCTACAAGAACGTCATGCAGGTGCCTCGCATCGTGAAGGTCCACGTGAACATGGGCGTTTCCGATGCCATCCAGGACCCGAAGGCTCTCGAGGCGGCGGCCAACGACATGATGCTGATAACTGGGCAGAAGCCCGCGATCACCAGGGCCAAGAGGTCAATTGCGGCCTTCAAGGTCCGTGCCGGCATGCCCATCGGCTGCAAGGTAACTCTCCGTGGCCCGAGGATGTATTACTTCCTGGATAAGCTGTTCAACGCGGCATTGCCCAGGATCAGAGACTTCAGGGGCGTGTCCCCCAACGCCCTGGACGGCAGGGGCAACTACACGCTCGGCCTCAAGGAGCAGCTGGTGTTCCCGGAGATCGATTACGACAAGGTAGACAAGGTTCGTGGGATGGACATCACCATCGTCACATCAGCCAAGACCGATGAGGAAGGCCTCGAGCTGCTGCGGCTCATGGGTCTCCCTGTAAGCCATTAAGTGAGGGGGGAGATACTTGGCACGGAAAGGTCTCGTTCAGAAGTGGCTCAAAGGGCCCAAGTATGCAGTGAGGAAATACAACCGCTGCCCGCTCTGCGGAAGGCCTCGGGCATATATGCGCAAGTTCAACATGTGCAGGATCTGCTTCCGGACCCTCGCCTCAAGGGGAGAGATCCCCGGCGTGACCAAGGCGAGTTGGTAACAGCAGGGCACGCCACGAGAGGAGGTAAAGGACGATGGTGTTGACAGACCCGATTGCGGATATGCTTACCAGGATACGCAACGCCAATACCGTGTACCACGAGGTCGTCGAGATACCCGCGTCCAACATAAAGCTGGAGCTAGCCCGAATCATGAAAGAGGAGGGCTTCATCAAGGACTTTGACGTTGTGCCTGGCGAGACGCAAAACGTGCTTAGGGTGACCATGAGGTATGGCGCCAACAAGCAGAGGGTCATCCGTGGCCTGAAGCGCATCAGCAAGCCAGGGCTGCGTGTGTACGTGAAGAAGGATGAGATCCCCAAGGTTCTCAACGGCTTGGGAGTGGCCGTTATCTCAACGTCTCGCGGGCTCATGACTGACCGTCAGGCACGGGAAGCCGGCCTCGGCGGCGAGGTCATCTGCTACATGTGGTAGGTGTTGTAGACATGTCGAGAATCGGTAGAATGCCAATAGCTGTGCCCGCCGGCGTTGACGTCAAGCTCGACGGCAGGCAGATCACGGTGAAGGGCCCACAGGGAACGATGAGCCGCGAACTCCCAGCGGACATCGGCGTGGAGATCCGCGACACGGAGATCCTGGTCACTCGCCCGTCGGACGGCAGGATCCACAGGGCAATGCATGGGCTCACCAGGACCCTCATCGCCAACATGGTGGAAGGCGTGACGAAGGGGTTCTCGAAGAGCCTTGACATAGTGGGCACTGGTTACAGGGCCATAAAGCAAGGCTCCAACCTGGTGCTTCACGTGGGATACTCGCATCCTGTGGAGATAGTGCCGGCTGAGGGCATAACCATCGACGTGCCGGCGCCCAACAAGATCATCGTGAAGGGCTTCGATAAGGAACTGGTGGGCCAGACAGCCGCCAACATCCGTGCCGTGCGTAAGCCTGAGCCCTATCACGGCAAGGGCATCCGGTACACCGGCGAGCGCGTGGCGCTCAAGGCGGGCAAGGCCGGCAAGATGGGTAAGGGCGGCGGCAAGTAACCGCGCCTTTGGCAGAGTGAAAGGAGCGACTCGAAGTGTACAGCAGAGTTGACAGGAAAGAGGCCCGCATCCGCCGCCACAGGCGCATTCGCAAGCACGTGAAGGGCACCCCTGAAAGGCCCAGGCTGGCGGTGTTCAGGAGCCTAGCCAACATCTACGCACAGATCATCGATGATGTGCAGGGCCACACTCTGGTCGCGGCGTCCACGGTAGAGCCTGAGATCAAGGCGAAGGTGGGCTACGGAGGCAACATCGCTGCCGCCAAGTACGTGGGCCAGGTGATAGCAGAGAGGGCGCTGGCCAAGGGGATAACCAGAGTCGTGTTTGACCGAGGCGGAAACCTGTTCCACGGCAGAGTGGCCGCTCTGGCTGAAGGAGCCCGCGAGGCGGGCCTGGAGTTCTAACGGGGGAGGGCAGATCATGGGAAGAGTGAATCCTGAGGGTTTGGACCTCAAGGAAAAGGTAGTTAGCATCAACCCCGTGGCGAAGACGACCAAGGGTGGCCGCACGCGGAGCTTCAGGGCGCTGGTGGTCGTCGGCGACGAGCAGGGCCACGTGGGGATAGGCATCGGCAAGGCCTACGAGGTTTCGGAGGCCATCAGGAAAGGTGCCGATGACGCAAAGAAGAATCTTGTGCGAGTGCCCATGGTCGGCACTACGGTGCCGCACGAGGTGACCGCGACATTCGGGGCCGGATGTGTTATGCTTAAGCCCGCGGGCCCTGGAACTGGCTTGATCGCCGGCGGGGCCGTCAGGGCAGTGCTGGAACTGGCAGGGTACCGCGACATCCTCAGCAAGTCGCTTGGGTCGAACAACCCGCTGAACATGGCCTACGCCACCCTTCAGGGGCTATTGTCCATGCGAACGGCAGCCGAGGTCGCCCAGATGCGCGGCAAGTCGGTCGAGGAAGTAGCGAGGTAGGAGGGGTTCTGATGGCTAAGAAGCTTGTGGTCACCTGGAAGAAGAGCGCCATCGGCGCACCGGAAGACCAGCGGGCCACTGTGCGCGCATTGGGCCTGCGCAGGCTCGGCCAGACGGTTGAGCACGACGACACTCCGACCATCCGGGGGATGCTGCACAAAGTGCGTCACCTGGTTGAAGTCGTGGAGAACGAGTGAGAGGGGTGCAGGGATGAGACTGGAAGATCTGCGTCCCCCGTTCGGCGCCAAACGCGAGCGGAAACGGGTTGGCCGTGGCCACGGATCAGGTTGGGGAAAGACCAGCGGCCGCGGTCAGAAGGGTCAGCTTTCTAGATCAGGAGGAGGCAAGCGCTTTGGCTTTGAGGGCGGCCAGACTCCTATCTACAGGCGCCTGCCGAAGCGGGGCTTCAATAACAAGTTCAAGGTGGAGTACGCAGTAGTGAACATCGCAGACTTGGAAGAGCGCTTTAGCGCCGGCGACGTCGTCACCGTGGAGGCCCTGAAGGAGCTCGGCCTGGTGCGCGGCTACGATGTCAAGGTGAAGGTGCTCGGCGACGGAGAGCTAACCAAGTCCCTCACGGTGCAGGCCAACAAGTTCAGCGAGTCGGCTGTGGAGAAGATTAAGGCAGCTGGAGGCTCCGCGGAGGTGGTATAGGTGCTGGCAGCCCTGGTCAATGCTTGGAAGGTGCCGGATCTTCGCAAGAAGATCCTGTTCACCGCGGCGCTGCTGGTGGTGTACAGGATCGGCTCCTTCATACCCGTACCAGGCGTAGACACGGTCAAGGTTGTCGAGGAGTTCAGCAGGGTCGCAGGGGAGACCGGAGCGGGCCTACTGAGCTTGCTTGACATGTTCTCAGGCGGCGCGTTGTCGAGGTTCACGCTGTTCGGCCTGAACGTCGGCCCTTACATCACCGCGTCCATCGTGTTCGAGCTTCTGACGGCGGTGATACCGGCCCTCGCGGAGCTCAAGAAAGAGGGGCCCGAGGGGCGTAAGAAGATATCCCAGTACACCAGGTACGCTGCAGTGGTGCTGGCTCTGATTCAGGGCTGGAGCTACTCGGCGATGCTCATCGGCGCAGTCAGGCCAGGCTTCATCTGGAGGCTCACCACGATACTGACGCTGACTGCCGGCGCCTCGGCCGCCATCTGGCTGGGCGACAAGATCACGGAGAAGGGCATCGGCAACGGCATATCCCTGCTGATCTTCACGGGCATAGTGTCGGCCTTTCCCAACTCGCTCCGTCATGGATTCGAGATGCTGAAGCAAGGCGGCATAAACTGGCTATACATCCTGTTCTGGATAGTGGGCGGCGGAGCGCTGATCACCGCGCTGGTGGCGGTCTCCGAGGCCCAGCGCAAACTGCCGGTGCAGTACCCCAAGCGGGTGGTTGGCCGCAGGGTGTACGGCGGGCAGAGCACCCACATGCCAATGAAGCTGAACCAGGCCGGCGTGATCCCTGTGATCTTCGCCTCGTCGGTGCTGGCCTTCCCGGCCACGCTGGCGCAGTTCATTCCGGCCATCACTTCATCGGTGAACAGGTTCATGTACAACGTGTGGGTGTACAACATCCTGTATACGGCGCTGATCATAGTGTTCGCCTATTTCTACACGGGCATAACCTTCAACCCCGTAGACGTGGCGGACAATATGAAGAAGTACGGAGGCTTCATACCAGGGTTCAGGCCCGGCAGGCCCACTGCTGAGTACCTCGACAGGGTGCTCACGCGCCTGACGTTCGTCGGAGCCATATTCCTTGCCATCGTGGCGCTTCTGCCCAACGTAACTTCAGCCATCACGGCGCAGGGCGTCTCGTTCGGCGGAACCGGCCTGATCATCGTGGTGGGCGTGGCCATCGACACCCTGAAGCAGATCGAGGCGCAGCTTATCATGAGGCAGTACGAGGGCTTCCTCAGGTAGCTTTCAGGTAGCCTTCAGGCAGCCTCTGAGATAGAACTGTGGCATAGAACCTTGGAATCGAGGTGCCGAGCGTTGAGAATGGTCCTCATGGGCCCGCCGGGAGCCGGCAAGGGAACGCAGGCGGCGGCCATATGCCGGCGCTACGGCGTGGCCCACATATCAACCGGCGACATGTTTCGGGCCGCCATGGCGTCAGGCTCGCAGGTGGGAGCGAAGGCAAAGGCCTACGTGGACCGCGGCGAGCTGGTGCCGGACGACGTGACCATCGGGATCGTCCGCGAGAGGCTTTCGCAGCCGGATGCCACGAACGGGTTCGTGCTGGACGGCTTCCCCCGGACCGTCCCTCAAGCCCTGGGCCTCGACGAGCTGCTGGCGGGGTCAGGCCTGAAGCTTGACGCCGTGGTGCTGATAGAGGTGCCCGAGGCCGAGCTGGTGAGGCGGGCCGTTGGGCGCAGGGTGTGCCCGAGATGCAACCGCGTGTGGCACCTGGAGTTCAACCCCCCGCCGGAGCCTGGCACGTGTTCATGCGGGGGAGAGCTGACGTTGAGGCCTGACGACACCGCCGAGACCGTCAGGGCGAGGCTGGCAGTGTACCGTGAGCGCACCGAGGCCCTCAAGGATTACTATGCTAAAGCTGGTATACTCAGGGTGGTGGACGGCTCAGGGTCACCGCAAGAGGTGGAGGCGCTCATCGCCGGCGCGTTGGAAAGGTGCAGCGAATGATCGTTTTCAAGTCACCGGCCGAGATAGAGCTCATGCGGCGCGCAGGTTTCGTGGTGTGGCAGGCCCTGGAGAGGGTTGGCCAGGCGATCAGGCCTGGGATCACCACGCTCGAGCTTGACGCCATAGCGGAGGAGACCATACGCGCGGCAGGGGCTGAGCCCTCATTCAAGGGCTACCATGGCTATCCGGCCAGCATCTGCGTGTCCGTCAACGAGCAGGTGATCCACGGTATCCCTGGAGACAGGAAGCTCGCCGAGGGCGACATCGTGAGCGTTGACGTAGGGGCGGTGCTCGATGGCTACCACGGTGATTCCGCCAGAACCTTTGCCGTAGGGGCGGTGAGCTCTCTGGCCAGAAAGCTCATGAGAGTCACCGAGGAGTGCCTGATGGCCGCCATTGAAGTGGCGCGCGTAGGGATGACACTGGGGGATATCGGTTATGCGGTGCAGAGTCATGCGGAGTCGAATGGCTTCTCCGTGGTGAGGGACTTCGTGGGCCACGGCATAGGCAGGCACATGCACGAGGACCCCGCGGTTCCCAACTACGGCCGTCCGGGCCAGGGCAGAAGGCTGCGGCCAGGCATGGTGCTGGCAATCGAACCTATGGTCAACGCAGGCAGTCACGGGGTGGAGGTGCTCAGCGACAACTGGACCGCTGTGACGCGGGACGGCTCGCTGTCTGCCCACTTCGAACACACCGTAGCTATCACTGAGAATGGCCCCGTGGTTCTGACTCTCCCGTAACACGTGCAGGAAGGGTGCGTCAGTGTGTCTTCCGATGGTCCAGCCTTGGGTCAGTTGGTCGTGTCTAAGATGGGAAGGGACAAGGGCAAGCTGTTCATCGTCGTGCGCCTCGTGGGTGGCAATTACGTGTACATTGCAGACGGTTCCACCCATAAGATGTCAGACCCCAAGCTTAAGAACAAGAAACACCTGATCTTGTTGGACCAGATAGACCAGGACATTGCATCGAGGCTGACGAAGGGGCTTGCAGTCACCGATCAGCAGCTTGTTACGGCGCTGAGAGTTTACAGACCACAGAGAAGAAAGGAGGGCATGCTCATAGATGGCTAAAGAGGATTGTGTTGAAGTGGAAGGCACCGTCACTGAGCCCCTGCCGAACGCCATGTTCAGGGTGCAGCTGGAGAACGGGCACGAGGTTCTGGCGCACGTGTCAGGCAAGATGCGGATGAAGTTCATCAGGATCCTGCCTGGCGACAAGGTCACCATCCAGCTGTCGCCGTACGATCTCACCCGCGGCAGGATCGTGTGGAGATACAAGTAGGAGGGCTTGACATGAAGGTACGACCATCGGTCAAGAAGATGTGCGATAAGTGCAAGATCGTGAAGCGGAAAGGCCGCGTTAGAGTTATCTGCGAGAACCCTACGCACAAGCAACGACAGGGCTAGCTAGGAGGTGTAGCATATGGCGCGAATCGCAGGCATTGACCTTCCCAGGGATAAGCGCATTGAGATCGCCCTCACTTATATATATGGGATCGGGCTGACCACGTCCAAGCGGGTCCTGGCGGAAACCGGAATCGACCCCGACACGCGGGTGAGGGACCTCACCGAGGACGAGATCTCGAAGCTCCGCGAGACCATCGATCGCACCTGCAAGGTGGAAGGCGACAGGCACCGCGAGGAGGCGCAGAACATCAAGCGTCTCATCGAGATCGGCAGCTACAGAGGGCTGAGGCACCGCCGTGGCCTTCCCGTGAGGGGCCAGCGCACCAAGACCAACGCACGCACCAGAAAGGGTCCTAAGAGGACCGTGGGCGGCAGGAAGAAGTAGGGGGAGGGCAAATGGGCAAGAGACAGGTTAGGACCAAGAGGCGTGAACGCAAGAACGTTGAGGCCGGCGTGGCGCATATCAAGTCCAGCTTCAACAATACGATAATCACCATTACCGATCAGGCCGGAAACGTGATCTCGTGGGCGTCGGCGGGCACGCAGGGTTTCAAGGGCTCACGCAAGGGCACTCCCTTCGCGGCGCAGCAGGCTGCAGAGGCGGCGGCGCGGACGGCTATGGAGCACGGAATGCGCACCATCGAGGTCCTGGTGAAGGGCCCCGGCGGAGGGCGCGAGGCAGCGGTGAGGTCGCTGCAGGCAGCAGGGCTTGAAGTCAGCATGATCAAGGATACCACGCCTATACCTCATAACGGCTGCAGGCCGCCGAAAAGAAGGCGCGTGTAGCGAGGGCATACAGGAGGTGCCGAAATGTCGAGATATACGGGTCCAGTGTGCCGGCTGTGCCGTCGCGAAGGGACCAAGCTGTTTCTCAAGGGAGACAGATGCTATACGAACAAGTGCGCCGTAGCCAGGAGAGCGTACGCCCCGGGGCAGCACGGCCAGGGACGCAGGAAGACGTCGGAGTACGGAACGCAGCTCAGGGAGAAGCAGAAGCTCCGTAGGATTTACGGCGTGCATGAGGCCCAGTTCGCCAGGTACTTCCATATCGCCGAGAGGAAGCGCGGCATCACCGGCGAGAACCTTCTGGCGCTGCTGGAGACCAGGCTTGACAACGCGGTCTACCGTCTGGGACTGGCTCAGTCACGGCCGCAGGCCAGGCAGCTGGTGCGGCACGGGCATTTCACCGTGAACGGCAAGAAGGTTTCCATTCCCTCTTACCAGGTTCGCCCGGGAGACGAGATAGCCGTCAGGCCGTCTTCCAGGAGCATGGAGCAGTTCAAGGCTATCGCGGAATCAGCTCCGCCTACGGTTCCGGCGTGGCTGTCCCTTGGCGATGACCGGTTGAGCGGCAAGGTTCTGTCAGTGCCAACCAGGGACCAGATCGACCTCGATATCCAGGAGCAACTCATTGTTGAGCTGTACTCCAAGTAACGCCGGTCGAAACGGAAGGAAGGTGTTGAGCACGCTATGATCGAATCTCCGAGGCCGCGAATTGAGTGTCAAGAGGACGGCGAGCGCTACGGGAGGTTCGTCGTGGAGCCGTTGGAGAGGGGATACGGCATTACTCTGGGCAACTCCCTGCGCAGGGTTCTCCTGTCGTCGCTGCCGGGAGCGGCTGTGACGTCGGTGAAGATCGAGGGCGTGTTGCACGAGTTCTCGACGATCCCAGGCGTGTACGAGGATGTCACCGACATCATTCTCAACCTCAAGGATCTTCTGGTGAGACTGCACGGCGACACTCCCAGGGTGATCAGGCTTCACAAGCGGGGAGCCGGCGGCATTGACGTGCTGGCCTCCGACTTCGAGGCCGACGCAGACGTCGAGATCCTCAACCCTGAGCTCCGCATCGCGCGGCTCATGGGAATGGCTGCGGAGGACGGTTCCCCCGACAGGGGGCGCGAGGCTGAACTCAGCCTGGAGGCTGTGGTGGAGCCAGGACGGGGCTTCTCGCCTGCGGAGCGCAACAAGAAGCCCGACCACGCCATCGGAGTCATACCTGTGGATGCGTATTTCAGCCCGGTGGAGCGGGTTAACTACACCGTGGAGAACACTCGCGTGGGTGGAGTCACCGACTATGACAGGCTCGTCCTCGAGGTCTGGACTTACGGTACCATGAGCCCCAAGGAAGCGGTGTCGACGGCTGCCAAGATGCTAACGCAGCATCTTGAGCTGTTCACGAACCTTACCGAAGCTGGTGGCGAGGACATCCCGGAGGAACAGGAAGTCGACAGCGCCCGCGACAGAGTGCTTGAGATGAGCATCGAGGAGTTGGACCTGTCTGTCCGTTCCTTCAACTGCCTGAAGAGGGCGGGCATCAACACCGTGGAAGAGTTGATTCGCAAGACCGAGGAAGACATGATGAAAGTCAGGAACCTCGGACGCAAGTCCCTGGAGGAAGTCAAGCAGAAGCTCGCATCGCTGGGCCTGTCGCTGAGGCAGCCTGACGAGTAGCCTTCAGGCCCAGAGTGGGGCTTGACGCAGTAGCACTAAGGAGGAGAGCCAAGTGAGGCAGGGAAAACTCGGTCGCAGGACGGCGGCCCGGCGTGCCCTTTTCCGCAGCTCGGTCACGAGCCTGTTCCTGCATGACAGGATAATCACCACCGAGGCGAAGGCGAAGGCGATTCGCCCCATAGCCGAGCGTTTGATAACCTGGGCCAGGAAAGGCGAGCTCCATCACAGGCGCCTTGCCGCCCAGTTCGTGCTGGAGCCCAGGGCTCTTAAGCGCCTGTTCAATGAGATCGGGCCGATGGTCGGCGACAGGCCGGGGGGATACACTCGCATCATCAAGCTTGGGCAGAGGAGAGGCGACGCAGCTCCCATGGCCATGATCGAGCTCGTTGACGCGCCTGCGGCGACGGCTGAGTCTAAGGCCGATAAGAAAGCTCCGGCTAAGAAGTAGCGTGAAGGCCTATGGAGCCGATCATCAGCATCGAGAACGTCAGCTATGCCTATGAAGGCGGCGAGCAGGATAGGGTAGATGCCCTTCTCGATGTGAACGTTCGCGTGGACGCCGGGGAGTTCGTGGCCATAATAGGCCATAACGGCTCGGGCAAGTCCACTTTGGCCAAACATATGAACGCCATTCTCCTGCCCACACGCGGCGATGTCTACGTGCTCGGAATGAACACTCGGGATCGTTCCAAGCTGTGGAGCATCCGCCAGGCGGTGGGCATGGTGTTCCAGAACCCCGACAATCAGATCGTGGCGACCACCGTCGAGGAAGATGTCGCTTTCGGCCCGGAAAACCTCGGCGTGCCGCCGGACGAGATACGCCGGCGGGTTGACGAGGCCCTGGCGCTGGTGGACATGACCGGTTACGAGCAGGCCGCCCCGCACCAGCTCTCAGGAGGGCAGAAGCAGCGGGTGGCCATAGCCGGCGTCATCGCGATGCGGCCGAGGTGTATCGTCCTCGACGAGGCCACTGCCATGTTGGACCCTGTGGGCAGGCAGGAAGTGCTGCGTACCGTGAGAAGGCTGGCCAGCGAAGAGGGCATAGCCGTGGTGCACATCACCCACTTCATGAGCGAGGCGGTGCTGGCTGACAGGGTCATTGTCATGGATGATGGGCGGATAGCCTTGGAAGGTGCGCCCCGCGAGGTGTTCAGCCAGCCTGACGTGCTGAGGCAGCTGCAGCTGGATGTGCCGCAGGTCACAGAGCTGGCGCTGGAGCTTGCCAGGAAAGGCGTGAGGATGCCGCGAACGCCGCTCACCGTGCAGGAGCTGGCGGCGGATATCCATGCCCTTCTAGGGGGGTGCGCAGGCTGAGCGAGGTAGTCATAGAGACGGTCGACCTGGGCTACACCTACATGAAAGGCACCCCCATGGCCCGTCAGGCCCTGCACGGGGTTAACGTGGCCATACGCCGCGGTGAGCTGGTGGCCATCATTGGCCGCACCGGGTCCGGCAAGTCCACGCTGATCCAGCACTTCAACGGCTTACTCCGTCCGGATGAGGGTCAGATCAAGGTGATGGGCCAGGACATCTGGTCCAAGGGCGTGTCGCTCAGGGACGTGAGGCGCCGCGTGGGGCTGGTGTTCCAGTACCCGGAGCATCAGCTGTTCGAGGAGACGGTGGAGGCGGACATATCGTTCGCGCCAAGGTCAATGGGGATGACCCAGGTGCAGGTGGAGGAGGCGGTGCGCGAGGCTATGCGCATCGTCAACCTTGATTACGACTCCCTGAGGTCGAGGTCGCCGTTTGACCTGTCGGGCGGGCAGAAGAGGCGAGTGGCCATAGCCGGCGTGCTGGCCATGGGGCCGGAGGTGCTGGTGCTCGACGAGCCCACCGCCGGGATGGACCCCCGGGGGCGCGAAGAGGTGCTCCAGGAGGTAGCCGATCTGCACGAAAAGCACGGCTACACTGTGGTGCTGGTGTCGCACAGCATGGAGGACGTGGCCAGGTACGCGCAGAGGCTAATCGTGATGGACCGCGGCACCGTGGTGATGGAGGGCCCGCCGCACGAGGTGTTCCGTCATCGCGACACGCTGATCGGCATTGGGCTTGGCGTGCCCCAGGTCACCGACCTCGTGCACGAGCTGCGCGGCATGGGTCACCCCCTGCCGGAAGACGTGGTTACCCTGGAGCAGGCGATGGAGGTGCTGGTGCCGCTGCTTGCAGGCTGGCCGAATGGGCACGGCCAGGGCAAGGGGCAGAGGCATGGGCATGGGTGTGGGCATGGAGAGGGGCAATCGCAGGGGCAGGGGCAGGCTCAGGGCAGCTGGGACGGTGAGAGGGTATGAAGGTTCCTTCTGTTGTGATCGGGCAGTACATACCCGGCGACAGCCTTCTTCACCGCCTCGATCCGCGCACCAAGATACTGCTGGCCCTGGCGATGGTGGTGGCCCTGTTCACCGTGGAGAGCCCGTGGTCGTACCTGATGCTGGCGGTGCTGGTGGCCGCGGCTGTGCTGTCATCGCGGGTGCCCGTGAAGATGGTGCTCAGGGGCCTGCGGCCCATAGCTTTCATATTGATCCTCACGTTCGTCCTGCACCTTTTCATGGACCCTGGCGAGGAGCTGTTCACCATCTGGAGACTCAGGGCAACGCACGAGGGTCTGAGGATCGGTCTGTTGACCGTGGTCAGGCTGACGCTGCTGATCATGGCCACGTCGCTGGTGACGCTGACCACGTCGCCCATAGTCTTCACCGATGGGCTGGAAAGGCTGTTGAACCCGCTGAGGATCGTGGGCGTGCCTGCCCATGAGCTCGCGATGATGATGACCATCGCCTTGAGGTTCATCCCGACGCTCCTGGAGGAGACGGACAAGATCATGAAGGCCCAGATGGCCAGGGGAGCCGACTTCGAAAGCGGCGGCCTGGTCAACAGGGCAAAGAGCATGATCCCCATCCTGGTGCCGCTGTTCGTGAGCGCGTTCAGGCGCGCCGACGAGCTGGCTGTGGCCATGGAGGCCAGGTGCTACAGGGGTGGACAGGGAAGGACCAGGCTGCGCCAGCTGAGGTTCGGTCCGGCGGACGCGGTGGTGGCGGCGGCCACCATCGTGTACCTGGCGGCCGCGGTGGTGGTGCGGTAAATGCCTAGCGTCGCTGTGGTGCTAGAGTACGTCGGCACCGCCTACCGGGGCTACCAGGTTCAGGAGAAGCAGGCAGGCGGCCTCACCATCCAGGGCGAGGTGGAGCGCGCCCTGTTCAGCCTGACGGGCGAGAGGATCAGGATCGTCGGGGCCGGGCGCACCGATGCGGGGGTGCACGCTCTGGGGCAGGTGGTGAGCTTCGCCACGGCGTCGACGATCCCGCCGGACAGGTTCGCTCCTGCGCTCAACACCAAGCTACCGCCTGACATTAGGGCGATCCGCTCGTTTGAGGTGCGAAGCGGCTTCAATGCCCGCTTCGACGCGGTGAGCAAGGTTTACAGGTACCTGGTGGCGTGCGGAGGGGGCGACGACGGCCGCGATGGCCGCGGCGGCCGCGGTGGTGACGTGGCGAGGGTTGCCGGTGCCAAGCCCGGCGCGGCGATCCTTGCTGGGAGGGCGCTGGTACTGGACGAGCCCCTGCCCGATGGGGCGTTGGAGGCGATGCGAACGGCTGCTGCGGCGCTGGTAGGTACCCATGACTTCGCGGCGTTCGCGACGGCAGGATCGTCGGCGCGTACGACGGTGCGCACGGTGAGCCGTCTCGAGGTCAAACGGGAAACCTGGCCCGCACTGGGGCAGGAGATCATGGTCTTCGAGGTGCAGGCGGACGGATTCCTGTACAAGATGGTGCGCACAATAGTAGCGGCCCTGCTGGAGGTGGGCGCCGGTAGACGCGAGGCGAGTTGGCCTGCGGAGCTCTTGGTCGGGCGCGACAGGACTAAGGGGCCTGCCACGGCTCCGCCAGACGGTCTGTATCTGGTGCGGGTGGATTACCCCGAACCTTACACAGCTTTGGCACGTCCCTGAGCTGTGGGGATTCTTCCAGTTCAGGCTCGTGCGTCCTTGACACTGGATTGTCGCTATATTAGAATTGCTCCGTGAGTTTTGTACCAGTGGCGCCCTGCCCCGGACCCACTGACGACACTCAGAAGAGCAGTTGAATCTGGGAGGGAACTCGATGTCGGCCACATTCACACCGACTCCTGACGACATTACCCGCAAGTGGTATGTTGTGGATGCTGCCGGGAAGCCCCTGGGCAGGCTCGCTACTGAGGTGGCTACGATCCTCAAGGGCAAGCACAAGCCCATCTATACCCCGTACATCGACTGTGGAGATCACGTGATCGTGATCAACGCATCCAAAGTGGTGCTTACGGGCAACAAGCTTGACAAGAAGATCCACTACTGGCACACCGGGTATCCAGGCGGCATTCGCCAGATGACCTACCGCAGGTTCATCGAGACGAAGCCCGAGAAGGTCATCGAAAAGGCCGTCAAGGGCATGCTGCCCCACGGTAGGCTGGGAAGGCAGATGTTCAAGAAGCTGAAGGTATATGCCGGGCCTGAGCACCCGCATGCAGCACAGCAACCTGAAGTGCTCGAGATCAAAGGCTAGCACGGGCGGAGAAGGAGGAGAACTCTGTGGCACAACTGAAGTACATGGCAACAGGTAGGCGCAAGTGTTCCGTCGCCCGCGTTAGGTTGAGCCCGGGCACCGGAATCATTAAGGTCAACGACAAGGACGTGCTGGAGTACTTCGGCAGGCGCACTCTCGAGCTCGTGGTGAACGCGCCATTCGCGGTCACGAACACCGTCGGCAAGTACGACGTGGACGTCGACGTGCAGGGCGGGGGAGTATCAGGCCAGGCAGGAGCGGTGAGACACGGCATCGCCAGGGCCCTGGCTGAAGCGGATCCCGACCTCAGGTCGGTCCTGAAGCGCGCTGGCTTCCTCACGCGTGACCCCAGGATGAAGGAGCGCCGGAAGTACGGACTGAAGAAGGCCCGCAAGGCACCTCAGTTCTCAAAGAGGTAACATACAGCCTCAAGGGTTTGGAGCGAGCTTCGATCGCGGATCGCAGGATCGGATCGGGCTCGCTCTTTCCATCGCTGGCTGCACTGGTGGGGGTTTGGGGGGCGCGGATGGGGAGCGGGTGGCTTTGCGGTCGCGCCGACCCACCGGCTGGTCGGTTTTCAGCCAGAACGACCTACCCATGGGTCGGCCGCGCCAGCCACGGCGCAGGCAGGCTCTGGCCCGACGGGCCGCAGCAGCTTGACTGGCCCTGCCGGCCTGTCTGATCCCACTGGTCCTACCGGTCCCACTGGTCTTACTGGTCCGACCGGCCGGATTGACCGCCGTGGCCGCGCGCGCTTTCTTCCACCGCCTCCGGCCCCGGCCGCCAGATGAGCAACACCCCTTTGTACAACGCCCTGGCCTCTCCTGCTTTCGACGAAGCGGCGTCCTCCTGAACCAGGGTGACCCTGGTGGAACCGTCGACGCAGTCAGCCAGCATCTCGAGGAGCAACTCGGCCGCAACCGCGTCGTCAAAGGATCCGCCGATCGCCAGGCTGAGCTGGCCGACCGGCACCGGCAGCCCGGGCCGAGCGACGGCGCTGCCGTCTCTCAGCACCACGGTAAGCTCCAGTTCATCGCTGAGCTTGAACGATTCCAACTCAGCCCGGAGGAGGGGCCAGGGTATGGGCTCACTCGCGTCGAGGGTTATGACGGTGCCGGTGGCTCCCGGGTCGGCAAGGCCTAGCAGCAGGCCGTCCTCATCCGACTGCGCGGACTCCTCCACCAGCTGCGCCGCAGGTGCGAGGGCGCTCAGGCCGTCGAAGCTGATGGCGCCGGCTGAGGAGAGCTCGGGCTTGAACTCCACGAGGTACACCTGCGTCAGGTACACTTCTCCCATGAGCCAACTCTCAGGCAAGGAGTCGGGCAACGCGGCCGTGACGAACTTCCATCCTAGCCAGTCCATGCGCGCAAGATCCAGAGGGTGCTTCACGCCCTCGGAGTCGGTGACCGTCGCGCGGAGCCAGTGCCCGTTTCCGTCTGACCACGCCCAGAGTCCGATGGCCTCAGTGCCCGGCGGCAAGGGAATGGGGCGGATCGGGCGGGCGTAGGCCGCCCGGGTGACCTCATGTGAGCTAAAGTCGAACTTGAGGGAGAGCGCCGTTCCGCTCGGGTACTGGGGCAGCGCCTCAATAACCCTGTCGGCAGCCGCCGCGTGCGGCGCCGCGTTCACGAAGGACACTGCTGCCAACACCTCAGGCGAGGACGACGCGGCCGACCACGGCCGGCCTGATTCGAAGTCGTCCAGGATCGTCCATGCTGGCTCTCCGAGAACGCCTAGAGGCGCAGCCGGCGACCCGGGCAGGCATCGCACGGCGAAAGTGACTGTATTGGTTCGGGTGCCGTCAGGCATCTCCCAGACGACCGTTATCTCAGTCCTGGACCCCGGAAGCGGCGAGAATATGACCTCTGTGCCGTCGGCAGAGGGGTGCCACACGGCGTCCACGTGCGCGGCGCCGTCGTGCCGGAGGTTCTTAGGATGCAGCACCGTCCACACGGGGCCACCAGGGATGCCCAAGTATTCGGCTCCTCCGGTGCGCTGGGTCTCTTCCGAGTGCTCGAACGCGGCCTCGGCAGCGGCCGCAACATCCGAGCCCATTGCATCATGGTCCGCGGGTACATCCCTCGCGCCGGACTCCCCTTGTGCGCTATTGCCACCTTCCTGTTCAACGTATTCAGCGTCCACCGTCTTTGCAGCCCGCTGCAGCGGGATGCGCTTCATGCTGGAGTCGAACGCCACGACCTTAAGCTGCAACGGAATTCCAGATGCACACACGATCTCGTCACCAGTGAAGAAATCGACGCTGTCAGCCACCGCCCTGGCCAGCGAGGGAACGACGTGCACCGAATCGCCTGCGTCCACCTGCACTGCGATAAAGCTCGGGGCAGAGCTCCAGCCCGAGCCCAAGCCCGAGTCCATGTCCGTGTGCATGTCCAGCGCCGAGCTCTCGCCCGGCGGCTGACCGTGCACAGCCTGCCCACCGGCTTCATACTCGCCGGCGGCTTCGCCACCAGCGGTCTCCCCGCCGCCGGCCCGCCCATCTTCAGCCATCGCTGGTAGCACGCCGACTACATAGGGCACCGGGCGCTCAGCCCCAGCCGACGGACGATTGGCCAGCTGCAGGGCGCCTGAGATGGGGTCTCTCACCACCACCGCCGACGAAGCCCCGCCGTCCAGATTGAGCGCGCTGACCGCTCCCAACTCGATCATGATGTGGGCCATCTCCTCGAGGGTCGCGCCTCTTGCCCCCTGAGCCCTTCCGTCCACCACGGCCAAGATCAGAGTGCGCCCGTCGGCAGTGATTCCGGCGGCGCTTCTGGGCGCCGGATACGCAGCGCCGATGGTGGCGTGCCTCGCCAGGTCGGGCGCAGGCTCGCCATCCAGCACGAGCACAGGCTTGCCGGAAAACGCAGCTTCCAGCCGTGTGAACCCCGGCCTCAGCTCCGAGCGTATGACCACTTCCTGCCCCGGCTCTATCTGCCGCAGCTGGCGCCAGGCTTCTCCCCGCGCAACCACGTACGTAGACGGCGCTGTGAAGGGGTAACCCGGCACCACGCACATGACGATGCCGTCGCCTATGGCGATGTGGCCGGCGTCAGCGTGGTCAGGCACCTTCGACCAGGTCCATTCCTCCGTGTAGAGCACAGCGGAATCCGGAGGCACCGAGACCTCGTTCAGCCCCGCCAGCGGCAGCGTGAAGGAGCCATCCATCGATGCCAGCTCGCCCACCCACTCCCAGTGCCCCAGCACAGCCTGGCCGTCGCGGGTTATGGCGATGGACGCGAAATCCGGATCTACCCTTGGCGACCGGATCACTCTACCCTCTGCGGCCACCATCGAAAGGGGCGCGCCTGTAGCGCCCATATCGAAGAAGTCGCCGTTCACAGCCGCCAGGAGGCCGTTACTCTCAGCGATGACTGTGGGTTTCTCCGGCACCGAAAGCGACGACTCCGACAGAACCGGCCTCGTCACCACGGCCGATGACGAAAGGTCCACCCTGACCACCGTAAGCTGCATCCAGCCGAGGCTCCCCAGCCAGCTGCGGCGCTCCACCGTGACCCCGGGGGCGATGGGCAGGACGATGCTAGCCCGCGGCCAGGCCTCCGAGGCCGCAGCGCCCGCGCCGTTTCCATCGGGCAGCGCCCGCTCCGTGGCCGCCACCGCTTGCGGCGCGAGAGGCCTCAACATGACGACGCATAGTATGAACGCAAGAAATGCGACGGTTCTGAAATGCCTGTTCATCTCTTATGCCACTTGAAGACTGGCTTTCGCCTCTCCAGGCAGACTGCGGCTCCCTCCTTCAGCCACGGGCGACGGTTTGCGCCGATCCGAGATGCCGGTTAATGCCGAATCACCTCCTGTACTTCTAGTAGCAGTGTACCGACTCCTTCTGTGCAGACGAAGCAGGAAATGGATGCGGGTTTGATGAAGTAATCGTGAAGCCTTGGCTCTGGGAGGCGACTGTATTGGCCAAATACTATTTCCATGGGGGACGGGTGTACACTGCCTCGTCGGCGCGGCCGTTCTGCTCCGCCTTGGCTGTGGCCGGCCGGCGCGTTCTGGCCGCCGGCACCGAGGAGGACCTGGAGTCCATCGTAGACGACACCTTCGTCCGCATTGATATTTCCGGCAGGACGCTGCTGCCGGCGTTCACTGATTCTCACATCCATCTCATGCACTACGCGCTGAGCATGATGGGCCTGGACCTCACCGGCACCTCCGGACCCGAGGACGTCGCCGAACTGGTGGCTAAGGCAGTCACCAACACGCCTCCCGGTGCCTGGATAACCGGCGTGGGATGGAACGCCCACGCGTGGCCCGAGGGCAAGGTGCCCGACAGGTCTTACCTGGACGCCGTGGCCCCGCACACCCCTGTTGCCGTCTGGTGCAAGGACCTGCACGCGCTGTGGGTGAACACGGCGGCGCTGCGCCTGGCCAGGATAGGTATTGACACACCCGACCCTGAAGGCGGGCGCATCGTAAGGGACCCTGAAACGCGCCAGGCCACCGGGCTACTGAACGAGACCGCTGCCCAGCTGGTGATGAAGGTGATCCCCGAGCCCACACAGGCGCAGCTCGTGGAGGCGCTGGTGCGAGCCCAGGCGGCGCTGCACAGCATGGGCATCGGGTGCATCCACAACATGGACGGCGGCCGAGCCTTCGCCGCGATCCAGCAGATGAGGCGCGACGGCAAGCTCAGGCTCAGGGTGGTGCAGGCGATACCCGCCGCCGACCTTGACGCCGCCATCGACCTGGGCCTCTCAAGCGGGTTCGGCGACGAATGGCTGGTCATAGGCCATATGAAGGCCTTTGCCGACGGCTCGCTTGGCTCCCGAACGGCCCACATGCTCAAGCCGTATGAGGGAACCGAGGATTACACCGGCATCGAGGTGACCCCCAGGGAGGAGCTGGGCAGGCTGGTGGGCAGGGCGGTGCTGAACAACATCGCCTGCGCGATCCATGCCATTGGAGACAGGGCCAACCGAGATGTGCTCGACATCTTCGAGTCTGTCAGGGAAGACAGCATCGCCAGGGGCCTCACTCACCGGATCGAGCACGCACAGGTGCTGCACCCCAACGACCTCCGCAGGTTCGCAGACCTGGGCGTGGTGGCATCGATGCAGCCAGTGCACGTGCTGGGGGATATCCCCGCGGCGGATAAGCACTGGGGAGGCCGTAGCCGGTGGGCATATGCCTTCAAGAGCCTGCTGAGATCAGGAACGGTGCTGGCCTTCGGCTCCGACGCCCCGGTGGAGACCCCGCACCCGCTGAGAGGGATGTACGCAGCCGTGATGCGCCGGCAACCAGACTCCGACTCGGAGCGAGCTTGGTATCCGGAGGAGCGCCTCACCCTGGAGGAGACCCTGCGCGGCTACACCGTGGGCGCAGTGGCCGCCGCGGGCCTGCCCTCCGGCTCCCGCCGGTCCACGCTGGTGCCCGGCGCTTTCGCTGACCTGACGATACTGTCCACCGACATCTTCGCACTGCCCATGCCCGATCTCCTGAGTACCGAGATCGACGCTACCATGGTCAACGGGGAGTTCGTATACGAGAGGTGACGTTCCAGTTGAAGCGAGCTACTCTTGCTCAGGCAATAAGGGTTATGTCTTTGTTGGCGATCCTGCTCATCGCCGTGGCGGCGGGCACCGGACCATCGTTCAACGCTGCAGCCCAGGCTGAATACGAGATCCTCAGGGCCGAGCCGGCGATAAGCGCCGGCATGCACGTGGTCTTCAAGAGGATCGTGGCCAGGACCGTCACTGAACTGGAATGGAGGGTGACGGTGCTCAGCGCCGATTACCCGCGAACGGTCAGGATCTCGTGGGTGCGGCCGCGCACAGACGGGTCGCTCCCTGCCTCCACGGTGAGGCTCCTGACCGGGCTCGAAAAGAGCCGGACCTTCGGCCCGGTGTTTGGCCTCGGCGATCCCGACGAGACGGACTGGACGGCCCCGTGGGTGTCACGGGAGGTCATCAGGGAACTGCGCACAGGCAAGGTGGCATACAACTTCCGCACAGGAGGGTGGAACCTGTCAGGCCTGTTCGCAGGCGACCTTAAGGTGGAAGAGGAGATACTCTACCCTGTGGAGATCAACGGCAACAGGATGTACCTGCCTGCCTTCGTGTGCGGCGGTGGGCAGTTCACCGTCTGGAACAACATCAACAACCCCCTGGTGCTGGAGTACCGGCCCATGGGAGTCCCGCTGCTCACGAACGTTACAGGGTGGAAGGCCGAAACGATCTTCGTCTCCGGAGGGACCCTATAGCTTCAGGGCGCGCTATCGAGCGCCTTTCGCGGCCCTGAGCTGCTCCGTCATCAGCTTGAGAGAGCCGGCGCTGGTCTGCGGCCGGCTCATGCGCTATGTTGTAGGGCTCACGTGATGCGCTCACCGCCGCCACTGCGGGGGCCTCAGTAGTCCTCGTTGGAGCTGTTCACCAGGTCCGTGGTGTCCACGCAGTTCGACTGCCCGCAGCTGGGACAGGTGGAGCAGCACATGTCGCCTGCCGAGGCGTCAGGGGCCGGGAACATCATTCCACAGTTGTTGCACTTCAACGTGGAGGACGTGGCTGAAGCAGTCGGGGTGAGCTTCTCACCTGGCTGTTTCCTGGGTCTGGCCATTCATCGCACCTCCTAGAGAGTCTTAACGTAGTATTGTCCCAAGGGGCGTGGACGATGTGACAGCCATCAAAGTGCGCGACCTCGTGAAGGTGTTCAAAGTGGCACACAAACGGCCGGGCCTGGCCGGGAGCCTCAGGGCCATCGTTCGTACTGAGCATGTGGACGTGCGCGCCGTTGACGGGGTAACGTTCAGTGTGGAGGAAGGGGAGACGGTGGCCTTCATCGGCCCGAACGGGGCAGGCAAGTCCACCACCATCAAGATGCTCACCGGGATACTGTACCCCACTTCCGGAGAGGCGACGGTAACCGGGATGACCCCGTGGAAGCAGCGGCAGAGGCTCTCGCGCAGCATAGGATGCGTGTTCGGCCAGAGGTCGCAACTGTGGTACCACCTTCCTCCTCGCGACACCTTCGAGCTTCTGGCGCACGTGTACGAGCTGCCCGTCTCGCAGTGGAAGCCCCGGCTGACGACGCTTGCCGACAGGTTCGAGCTGCGGGCGTTCATGGACACGCCAGTGCGCAAGCTGTCGCTGGGTCAGAGGATGAGATGCGAGATCGCCGCATCCCTGCTTCACGCGCCGAGGGTGCTGTTCCTGGACGAGCCCACCGTGGGCCTTGACGTGATGGCCAAGAGGGCCATCAGAGACCTGGTCCTGGAGATGAACAGGGAGGAGGGCGTCACGGTGCTTCTCACCTCCCACGACGTCGGCGATATCGAGCAAGTCTGCCGTCGGGTGATGGTGATCAATCACGGGCATCTGGTGCTGGACACGACGGTTGCGGCCCTGAGGCGCGACTTCATGAAGTCAAAGACGGTGCGGGTGAGGCTGGATTCGCCGGTGGAGGGAATCCTGAATATCCCCGGCGTGGAGGTGCTCAAGCGGAAGCGCGGCAACCTGAAGCTCCTGGTGAACACCGCGACGACGTCCATGGACGACGTGCTGGCACACCTGATGCAGCTGGGCACGATTGAGGACATCACCATCGCAGATCCTTCCACCGAGCAGATCATCGCTGAGATCTACGCCAGCGGGAGGTGACGCCGATGGGCGCCAGCAAGTACATCCACATCGGCCGTATCAACTTCCTGGCGAAGACGGCCTACATGGGCGACCTCCTCCTGGGGACGACGTTCTACACCCTGATACTCTTCGTCTTCGTGCAGCTATGGAGGGTGCTCGGCGGTCCGTCAGGGCTGGTGGTGGAGGGTTTCGGCTACAGGGAGATGGTGTGGTACCTCACTGCCAGCGAGGCTATAATGCTGGGAAGGGCCAGGATTCAGGATGACATAAGCGACGAGGTGAAGACAGGGGCCATCGCCTACTCCCTCGGCCGGCCGTACCACTACCTCGGGTTCAAATTCGCCTGCTACTGGGGAGAGACCGCCGTAAGGATGCTGGTGCACATCGCGGTGGGCATCGCCATCGCCCTCTTGGCCGTGGGGCCCATTCAGGTCACCGCGGTGCAGCTTGGGGCGCTTGCCGTGAGTGTGACGCTGGCGCTGATCCTCAACTTCCTCATCGTGGCCTGCATAAGCCTCCTGGCCTTTTGGGTGGAGGACACGGTGCCGTTCTTCTGGATATACGGCAAGCTCCTTTTCGTGTTGGGTGGCCTCTTCGCGCCGGTGGAGCTGTACCCTGAGGCGCTGGCGCGGGCGGCACGGGCAAGCCCCTTCAACTACGTGCTGTACGTCCCCGCGAGAATGCTGGTGCGTTTCGACGCCGCCGCGTGGGGCAATACCATCGCGGCGCAGCTTGGGTGGATTGCGGTGCTGGGGGCCCTCGCAGTGGGGCTCTACTCGCTGGGGGTGAGACGGCTGAATGTCAACGGCGGGTAGGACGGGGGCTGTAACGTCGCAGGTCCGGTTCGTGTGGGAGCACTTCAAGTTCAACCTGGCAGCGGCGATGGAGTATAAGGCGGGCTTCGTGAGCCAGGTGGTCTTCATGCTGCTGAACGACATGTTCCTTCTGTTCTTCTGGTGGATAGTGTTCAGAAGGGTGTCGAGCATCGGGGGCTGGACGTTCCAGCACGTCATCGCGATGCATGCCACGCTGGCCACGTCGTTCGGCATCAGCGTCGCCGTGTTCGGGAACTCGCAAGGCCTGCCGCGGATCATCGCAGAGGGACAGCTGGACTACTACCTGCTTCTGCCCAGAGACCCGCTCTTGCATGTGTTGGTGAGCAGGAGCGACATCTCCGGCCTGGGGGATGTAGCCTTCGGGATCGTTGCCATGGCTCTTCTGGGACGTGAGCGCCTGTCGTCGCTGCCGGTGCTGTGCATCACCGCGCTGGCGGGCGCTGCGATCTTCACCAGCTTCAACGTGATCGCAGGCACGCTGGCGTTCTTCGTCGGGCACGCCCAGACCATCAGCGACCAGGTGGGCAACGCTCTTATCACCTTCAGCACGTATCCGGAACCGGTGTTCAAGGGTGCGGTGAGGGTGCTCCTGTACACGCTGCTCCCGGCGGGGTTCATGGTATACTTGCCGGTGAGACTGGTCAGCGCGTTCGACCCCTTTGTGCTGGCGGCGATACTGAGCTTCGCGGCGGCAAGCATCGCCGCCGCAGGCTGGGCGTTCCGACGCGGCCTCAAGCGATACGAGTCCGGTAGCCTGGTGGTTGTGCGAATGTGAGCCGCTCGCTGCAAGCAAGGTCCCTGGCCTTGATCACTCCGACTCCGGCCGGCGCGCCAGGCCGGCTGCAAGCTCCGAAGCCAGATTCATGACGTGCCCCAGCCGGTCAAGGCGCTTTCCGCCTCCCTGGGCGAGGAACGGGGTGCCACCGCCCTTTCCCTCGAGCTCGGGAAGCACGTCCCTAAGTAGCCTGGCGACGTCGAGGTCCACGTCCTGGGACCGCGCGAACACCAGCTGAGGGTTGCCTGTGGCCGTGGAGGCCATGAGCGCCACGGCTGAAGGCATCTGGCATACTCTCTGCGCCAGCGATTTCAGCTGGTCCATGGTGGCGGAGTCTGACACCTGGGTGACCAGCCTGATCCCTGACTCGCCCATCGCCCGGGCCTCGTTGTACATCCTTTCGGCCCGGTACTGGTCCAGCTCGGCGCGGGCGTGCTCGTGGGCGCGGCGCACCTCGCGGACCTGCGCCAGGAGCCTCTGGACGGCGTCGGGGAGCTCGCTCACGCCCACTGAGAGCGCGGCCGCCGCGCACAACGCGGCGGAGTTCTTGAGCCTATAGTCTGACAGGGCGCGCCTGCCGCACACGAACTCCACCCTGGTGACGTTGCGCACCTTCTCGGTGCGGGTGATCTTTATGAGCCCCACCTCGCCCGTGGCCCTCACGTGGGTGCCTCCGCACGGGCTTAGATCGAAGTCGGCGATCTCCACCAGGCGGATGTTCTCAGTCCTGCTGGTGGGCTTGCGGAGCCGGGACCAGTCGATGGACTGCGGGTCCCAGAACTTCGCCTCCACCGGCCTGTTCTGGAAGACCACCTCGCACGCCAGGCGCTCGGCGGCTGCGAGCTGGTCTGGGCTGACCTCGGGTGAGTTCAGGTCGATGGTGACGTACTCCTCGCCCAAGTGGAAGCCTACAGTCTCCAGGCCAAATAGGGTTTCGAAGGCGCTCGACAGTATGTGCTGGCCGGAATGCTGCTGCATGTGGTCGAAACGGCGCTCGATGTCGATCCTGCCGACGGTGGGGCCGAGCGGAACCTCGGCGGGGGTTATGTGAACGATGGTGTCGCCGCGCTCGATGACGTCAACGACGTCGGCGCCATCAAGGGTGCCCCTGTCGGCCGGCTGTCCGCCGGAGTTGGGGTAGAAAGCGGTGACGTCGGTGATGACCTCGTAGAGCGGCGTTGGCGAGGAATTGCCGGTCGCAGGCTGGCACTGCAGCACTTCGCAGGTGAACTCCATCAGGAGAGGGTCAGAGTGATACAACCTCTTTGTGGGCACGAGCTTAACTCGCCTCCTCATGTTCGTAGGGGCGCAGCGATTGCGGCCCATTGATTTTACCACTTCTATTTACGAAAGGCATTCCCCTTTAGTTTCGAGAGGATGGTGCAAGTGGCGCGGGATTACCTGGTCATCCGGCAGAGAGCCAGAACGGAAACGGTGGTGAAGCGCAGCCGATTCATAGCCACCGCGAGCCCAGTGAAGGATGAGGCCGAGGCCCAGCAGTTCGTCGATGAGATCAGACGGGAGTTCTGGGACGCCACGCACAACGTGTACGCCTTCACGGTGGGAGACAACGATGAGATCGTCCGCTCCAGCGACGACGGCGAGCCTTCGGGCACCGCCGGCCGGCCGGTGCTTGAGGTGATCTTGAAGGAGGGCATAAAGCACTGCGCCGTGGTGGTGACCAGGTATTTCGGCGGAACGCTTCTGGGCGCCGGCGGGCTGGTGAGGGCATATGGCGCCGCCGCCAGGGAGGCGCTACATGCAGCCGGAATCGCCCGGGTGGTGCCTGCGCACGAGGTCAGCTTCGTCGTGGACTACCCGGCGGTGGGCAAGGTCCAGAGCTACCTGGCCTCCAGGGGATACTCTGTTCTGGGCGTCGATTACTTGGAGACTGCGACCATCCGGGTGTTGGTGCCCGCGCCGGAGCTTGAGCGGTTCCACGCAGACCTCACCGACATGCTTCTCGGTCGGTACTGGCCGATGGTTGGCGAGGAGACGCGTGCCCTCGTCGACCCCGAAAAGGGCGGATCCTCTTTGCCGTGATTGACACCGCTCCGCCCCTGTCGCATACCGTGCCCTCCACCAGCAAGGCCGCGCTGCCGAATATGGCGGCGCCGTATTTTTGGTACTCGCTTTCGAACACCGTCACGTCTGTGAGGCCGGTCTCGTCTTCCAGCGACAGGAAGACCACGGTGCGGCCGCTCTTGGTGGGCGGCCGGTGCGGGCGCACGACGAGGCCGGCCGCCCTCACCAGTTGCCCCGGCTTGGCCTGGGCGATCTCCGATGCCGTGAGCGCCCCCCATCTGGCCAGGGAGGAGCGGTAGAACTCCATGGCGTGCTTATGCACGCAGAATCCCAGGATCTCCGTCTCGGCGGCGAAACTCTGGATGGGGGTGAAGTCTCGGATGCTCCTGGAGGCCTCCGCGACGTGGGCCTTGAGGGAGGCACCGTCTTCAAGGCCGGAAAGGCGCATCTGCCCTGCGGCCTCCGCCTCTGAGCTGAGCTTCCTGGCTGCGGCGGAGGAGCTGGCAAGGCGCCTTACAGCCCACACCACGGCTCGTCGGTTGGGCTCGATGGAATCGAAGGCCCCTGCCAGCGCCAGGTTCTCGAAGACGTCCACGGGCACATCGGTGCGGGCGGCGAAGTCGGCGGCTGAGGTGAATGGGCCGCTGGCCTGGGCGTCCTCTATGCTCTGTATGTCGGAGGCGGATATCCCTTTCACCTGCATTAGTCCAACCCTTATGGCCCCGTTCTCCACCGTATACCTGTGCTTGCTGGCGTTGACGTCAAGCGGCAGCACTCTTACCCCGCGTCGGCGCGCCTCCACGATCAGGGTGCGCGGCGGGTAGAAGCCCATGGGCTGGGCGCTTAAGAGGGCCGCGAAGAACTCCGCCGGGAAATGCCTGCACAGGTAGGCGGTGCGGTATGCCGTGTCGGCGAAGGCGGCCGCGTGGGCCTCGCAGAACCCGTAGCCCGCGTAGCCCACGATGTAGGAGAATATGGTTTCGGCTGTCTCCTTGTCGGTGCCGTTTGCCATGGCCTTGGCCACGAAGTCGCGGCCTATGGCCTCCATTTCCACCATTGAGCGGCAGTGGGTCATCACCTTGCGGAGCCTGTCGGATTCTCCAGGGCTGAATCCAGCGATAGCGGTGGCTATCTGGATCACCTGCTCCTGGTATAACACGACGCCGTAGGTCTTCTTGAGGATGGGCTCGAGGCGCGGGTCGACGTAGCTGACCTCCTCCTTGCCGCGACGCCTGGCCACGAAGGGCTCCACCATGTTGCCTTTGATGGGGCCCGGCCTTATCAGCGCCACGCTGGCCACGATGTCCTCGAAGGAATCCGCCTTGAGCCGCGGCTGCAGGGCCCGCTGGGCGGGGCTTTCCAGCTGGAAGACGCCTATGGTCTCGCCGGACTGCAGCATGGAATAGGTGGCGGCGTCGTCGTGGGGGATGCGGTCGTAGCTGAACTCCGGGGCCTTTATGAGCTCCTGGGCGCGTTCCACGGCGCAGAGGGTGCGCAACGACAGCAGGTCGAGCTTGATGAGGCCCAGCTCCTCGATGGAGTCCTTGTCGAACTGCGTGATGGGCACGCCCTTGGCGGACATCTGAAGCGGGGTGACGCACGTGAGGGGCTCGCCGGATATCACGAGGCCTCCCAGGTGCGTGCCGATGTGCCGTGGCAGCCCGGCCATCTGGTGCACCAGGTCGAGCAGAAGTTCGAAACGATGGGGCTGTATGCCTGAATCCCTGAGCTCCGGATAGCGCGAGAAGGCGGCGCGCACGCCGTCGGCGGGGATGTGCGGCAGACGCTTGGCGAGCCTGTCGATCTCGGGCTCGGGGATGCCCAGGGCCTTTCCCACGTCACGCACAGCCGACCGGGCGAGGAAGGTGTTGAAGGTGCATACGGACGCCACATGGCCCTGGCCGTAGCGCTCGTAAACGTAATCGGCCACTTCGTCGCGGCGGTCGGACTGGAAGTCGATGTCGATGTCGGGCCTCTGAGCCCTCTCCAGGCTCAGAAATCGCTCGAACAGCAGTCCACGGGCGATCGGGTCAACGTTGGTGAGGCCCAGGCAGTACACCACCGCCGAGTCGGCTGCGGAGCCCCGTCCGGCGCATCGTATCCCGCGCCCGCGGGCCCATGCCGCTATGTCATGAACTGCAAGGAAGTAGCCTTCAAAGCCCAGAGTGATGATGACGTTGAGCTCGTGCTCGAGCCTGTCGCGCACGGCCTGGGTGATTCGCCCGTACCTGGCCTCGGCGCCCTGCATGGTCAGGCGGCGCAAGAGCGATGCGGGGGATTCGCCTGCGGGCGGCTCGTACTTGGGGAACAGCTTGCGGCCGAGGTTCAGGCCTGGGCTGCACCGTTCGGCGATGGCCAGGGTGTTGACGACGGCCTCGGGAACGAGCGCGAAAAGCTCCCGCATCTGGGCTGCGGATTTCAGATAGTTCTCCGCGTTTATGTGCCGTTCGGGATGGATGTCGTCGAGGGTCGTCAGCGTTCTGATGCATGTGAGCACGTCGTGCAGCTCGAATCCGGACTTGTGCGTATAGTGTACGTTGTTGGTGGCCACCACCCCCACTCCCAGGCTGGAGGCCAGGTGAATCAAGGCGGAGTTGAGAGCTGCGGCTCCCGGGGTCATGGGGTGCTGCAGCTCTATGTAGAAGTTGCGCTTCCCGAAGATCTTCACCAGCGCCTCGGCTGCCTGCATGGCCCGGTCGTGCTGGCGGGCAAGGATGGCGGCGGGGATGGCGCCGCGGCGGCATCCTGACAGGGCTATCAGGCCCTTGCTGTGGCGCTCAAGTGTATGAACACGGGCTTCGGGGCGACGTCGGTCAGACGAGTTCATGTACGCATCGGTGAGGATGTTGCAGATGTTGGCGTAGCCCTCAGGGTTCTCCGCAAGGAGCGTGAGATGCGCGCCGCCCTCCATGGTGAGCTCCACGCCTTGGATGGGCTTGATGCCGTGTTCGGCCGCGGCGCGCGCGAACTCCACGGCGCAGCTGACGTTGTCGTGGTCCGTTATGGCCATGGCGCCCATGCCCAGCTCGGCGCACCTGGCTACCAGCTCGGAACAGCGACTGGCGCCGTCGAGGAACGAATACTGGGAATGAACGTGCAGGTGCACGAAGCCGCCGAAAAGGTCGGGCAGGCTCATTGGACTCATTGCGATGGCTCCTAGCTCCTAGTCGATTATCCTTGAAAGCTCCCACTGGCCATGGCAGGTACGGCTCAGCTCATAGCATCCGGAGCCGGACGATACGAGAAAGTAATCGTGTTCCTCCGCGCCGTCCCACCACTCGCCGCATTCGCGCCAGGAGTCGATCACGGCGTCGACGCGGTTCCAGCGCCCCGACCAGTAGAAGCTGACAGGATGGCCCTGCGGGCCCTGTGTGGACTCTTCCACCCTTATGGGACGTTCCACCTTTCGGCTCACGATGTACCTTCGACCTCCGACTTGCGCTTGCGGGTTCTTCAGGTTAAGGAGCTTGTGGCCAGGCGGCTAGGCGGCTCACAGCAGAGACGCGGCGATCATCCTGTCGCGCCTGGTGCGGACGATGGCGTCGGCGGTGAGCACGCTCTTGGCGCCGAAACGCTGGCGGATGCTTTCGATGGCCCTGGCCAGCTCGTCGGCGTGGCATGCATCGTCGGACGGGGCCAGCCCCTGAAGTTCGGGGCAAAACATGCGTAGCTGCAGGCCGGCTGGCATAGACAGGTTCGTCGCGCGCGCGTGCAGCGAGATCACCGGCGCGTTTGCGCTGGCCCGGGTTGCCGCTCGGGCCGCCCTGATTAAGGCGCTTTCCAGCGCCTGGGCCGAGCTGGCGGGCGAGCGCAGGGCCGCGCGGCGTTTGACCAGGTCGGCGTAGCCGGCGGACTGCACTGTCAGCTCCACGGAGGAAGTCGACGCCTGGGCCTGGTCAAGCTCGGAACTGATCTGGGCGGCGCATATTTTCAGGCATTTGAGCATGTCGTCCCAGGAATCCAGCGGCTGGTCGAAACGGAACGAGCAGCTCACGGACGGCTCCGGGTATGCCGCCTGCACCCTAGAGTGGTCGATCCCAAGGCTCAGCCGATGTGCAAGCAGGCCCTCCTCGCCCAGCTGGTCGATGAGCTCCTCCACTGGCACCGCCCTGAGCTGGGCCACGGAGTTCACGCCAAGGCGCCAGAGGTGTTCCAGCGTTGCCTTGCTCAGCGGCCATAGGGCCTGGACCGGAAGCGGTGCCAGAAAGTCGAGGACTTCGTCAGGGCTTATCCAGGCAGCGCGCTCCTCGGAGCTTATGGGCGGAACGCCGGCTTTGGCCACCAGTTTGGTGGGGGCGACGCAGATGTGTGGCGTAAAACCCAGGGTTTCGGCGCACCTTCGGGATAGCTCCGCCACTATGGACCGGGCGTCGCCGCATCCGGTGATGTCGAGGAAGGCGGAGTTCACCTCGGAGGGCTCCACTAAGGGAGTGTAGTCGGCGCATATGTCCCATGCCCCTTTGGCCAGGTGCAGGGAAGCGTCCTTGTCGTGCTGCACGAACATGGCTTCGGGGCAGACGTGCTTCACCTGTCTGCGGGAGGCACGGAGAGCCACCCCCAGAGCCGCGAGCTCCGGCGACATGCTGACCACGGTGTTGTTCTCCAGCACCGCCAAAGGCAGGCCGCGCTGCTCCGGCTTGACGCTGGAGCAGTATTGCAGGTAGGGTAGGTTCAGATATGCTATGTACCGCATTGGCGTCTTCACCTCCGAGACCACCATGCCTTACCGAACATATGTTCGGTAAGGGAATTATATCCCGCCCGCGGCAGTTGGGTCAAGATGCGATGGCTTCGAGAGCGCAAAGGTTCAGCCAGCTGCTTATCAGCAGATGAAGAGCTGGCAGTTTGCAGGTTTGATCGTGAACGTCAAGCCGGCGCGAAAGAGCCGCCTCCCACCGCCGCTGCTGCTGGGGCCGACCCATGGGTGGGTCGCTTTCGCAGGGCTTCGACCCGCCGGTGGGTCGCCGCGACCGCTTTCTGACGCTCACGTCTGATCGCGCGAACCGCGGCTTCCGGGGAGATCGCCGGTAGTCTGCGGGTGGTGGTAACAAGTCTACAGGAATCTACAGGAAAGATGCCCAGCTCGCGGCAGTGTGCCGGAGGCAGTCTCCAAGTTTCGGCAAACTCAGACCTGAGAGCGGCAGGACATCGCAACAGTTGCTTGTATAGTGTAAGTGATTGTATGAGCGCAGAGGGAGTGATGTGATGATAGAGGTCTTCAAGTCGGTGCTGCGTGGCGTAGATGGCTACGCTGAGATCAGGTATCACAAGAGGGTGACCACCATCATCGAGGCGAGGAACGGGACCCTGGCCAAGGCCGAGCAGAGGACTCTGGCGGGAGCCGCGGTCAGATGCCTCATCGACGGCTGCTGGGGGTTCGTGTCCACCAGCGATGTGACCGAGAGCGGGCTGTGCAGTGCGCTGGCGGACGCCATCGATGGTGCGGCTGCTGCGGCTAGGATAAAGAAGGAGCGCGCTAAGCTTGCCCCTGCCAGAATGGGCGAGGGCGAGTTTGTCTACTATGAGCGGGGTTCGGAGCCTTCCATCGCTGAGAAGATAGCCCGCGTGCTGGAGGCGGAAGAGCGGCTGCGGTCGCGGTCAGAGCTGATCGTGGGCTCCGTGGTGAGGTACACCCACTACGACGACGAGAAGTACATCGTGAACACCGACGGCGCTGCGGCGCACATCGTCGACAGCAAGCAGAGCATCCACGTGTTCGCCACGGCGGGGCGAGATGGCAAGCTGGAGACGGATGTCAAGGCGTGGGGAGTCACCGGGTCATGGCAGGCGCTGATGGAGAAGGGCGACCTTGACCAGATGGTGGACAGGGCGGCCCAGGGCGCCATCGAGAAGCTGGATGCCGGGTACGCGCCGGGCGGGCAGTACACGGTGATACTGGATCCCGGTCTGGTGGGGGTGCTATCGCATGAGGCCATCGGGCACACGGTTGAGGCGGATTTCGTGCTGGCAGGGTCGATAGCCAAGGGTAAAATCGGTCAGCGCGTGGCGTCGGAGCTGGTGACGATGGTGGACGACGGGAACGTGCCGGGCGCGGCTGGAATGGTGCTGGTGGACGACGAGGGCGTGCAGGGCGAGCGCACCGTGTTGATAGAGAACGGCGTGCTCCGTGCCTACTTGCACAACCGGGAGTCCGCGGCCATGCTTGGCGCGGCGCCGAGGGGCAACGCCAGGGCGTTCACGTATCGGGACGAGCCCCTGATCCGCATGACCAACACCTTCATCCTCCCGGGAAAGGATGACCTCAAAGCCATGATATCCGAGGTTGAGGACGGTTTCTTCCTCTCTGGACTCGGCCAGGGCGGCCAAGCCGACTCCGACGCTGAGTTCATGTTCAGCGTGGGGCAGGCCTGGCGGATAAGAGACGGGCGTCTGTGCGAGCCGGTGAAGGGCGTGACCATATCGGGTCAGGCGTTCGAAGTGCTGAGCAGCGTTGACGCGGTCTCGAGCGGCTTTAAGCTGGACATGGGCGCCGGACACTGCGGCAAGTGGCAGCCGGCCAAGGTGGACGCCGGCGGGCCTTACCTGCGCTGCCGCGTGACCATCGGAGGACGCCAGGATGAGCGAGAACAGTGAGGTCGGAGGAGGAAGGAGCATGAGCGTTACCCGCGGATTCGACTGGTGCGATCTGGCCATAGAGCGTGGCCTGGCGCGCGGCGCGGCGGCGGTAGAAGCTTTCTACTTGGAGTCGCGGAGCGTGGAGGTGATGGTGGAGAAGAACGACATCCACGTTCCAAAGGGCGACAGGTACAGCGGCATCGGGTTGAGGGTTCTGATGGCATCGGACGACGGGTTCAAGCAGGGGTTCGCTTCGACGAACCTGTTGACGGCCGAGTCGATAGATTCCGCGCTGGCGGCCGCCATGGCCATCGCGGAGGCGTCACCGGCTGACCCGGCGCGGTGCCTGGCGCAGCCGGATAGGGGCGCGGCGGGTGTAGAGCCGGTTGAAGGCCTGTACGACGAGGGCATCGCCGGGATGGACCTTGCCGGGGCGATGAAGCAGGCCGGTGCGTTCCTTGAGGGGGCGCTGGGCTACGATGGCCGGGTGACGGTGGATTCCGCCATGTTCAGGGCGGAGGTCAGCGAGAAGACGGTGGCCAACTCCAACGGGGTGAGGCTGAGCCAGCACAAGACGGTGGCCTCGACGCAGGGCATAGCGTTCGCAGTGGACGGCGACAGGGTGTCGTCGTTTGACCTGGGGGTAGCGGAGTCGTGCGCGTTGGGCCAGGTGGATGCGTTCGGAGTCGGGCGGGACCTGGCGCGGCGCGTCGTGGCTGCTCTGGACGCCCGCAGCGCTCCGAGCTTCCGCGGCAAGGTGCTGCTCACGCCGTACGCCGCTCTGGAGTTGGTGCTGGAGCCCATAGCCTACTCGTGCAACGCCGAGATCGTGCAGACCGGGCGGTCCAAGTGGAAGGGGATGCTTGGCAAGCAGGTGGCGTCGCCCATGGTCAGCGTCGTGGACGATCCGGGCATACCGCAGGCGTCGGGGTCGACGGCGTTCGACCGCGAGGGTGTGCCGGCAAGGCGGCTGGAGCTGGTGACCGGCGGGGTGCTCCAGGACTACCTCTACAACTGCTACACGGCTCGGCGCGACGGGAGGGAGTCTAACGGCAGGGCGTCTGGGAATGATGCCGGCCTGCCGGGGGTGTCCACCACTAACATGGTGCTGTCTCCAGGGAAGCACAGCCTGGAGCAGCTCATCGCCCAGTGCGACCGCGGGCTGATCGTCAACAGGTTTTCAGGCGGCGTCGATCCTGCCAGCGGCGACTTCTCCGGCGTGGTCAAGGGCGGCCATTACGTTGAGGGAGGCGTCGTGGCGTACCCGGTGAAGGAGATGATGATAGCCGGCAACATCTACGAGCTTCTCACGCAGGTGGTGGGGCTTTCGGACGAGCTGTGGGTGCTGGGCGCGTACAGGCTTCCCCATATCCTGCTTGACGGATGCTCCATTACTGGAAAGTGAAGCCGGTGGGCAGGCGCTGACGGGGGCGGATGCTGGCATGCGCGGTCTGGCGAGGTGGAGCGGCCAGGCGGAGCAGAGTGCCAGCGTGACAGGAAGTTTGTCTCCGATGTCGAATATGCGATCTACACGAGGAGGGGTTGTTGTGAGGAGCCGAGTATTCGTAGCCTTCGTTGCAGTTGGGATGCTCTTGTTCGTTGCGATCGGTGCGTCCGCGGCGTCGCCCCAGAGGGTGGCGTACATCATCAATGGCGGCCTGGGGGACCTGTCGTTCTACGATTCGGGGCAGGCCGGGATTGACCGGATCCGCGATGAGTTCGGCGTGCAGACCCGCACCATCGAATGCGGTTTCGACCCTGCCAGGTACGCCCAGGCTCTACAGGCCGCGATCCAGTGGAACGCCGACGTCATGTTCGTGATCTCATACGGGTTCGAGGATCTCTTGCAGCAGTACGCTGACCAGTACCCGAACAAGTACTGGATCAACGTGGACACGGTTGTGGAGAACAGCCGCCGCACCATCACGAGCGTGGACTTCATCGAGGAAGAGGGCGCCTTCCTGGCAGGGGTGGCAGCCGCACTGGTGACCACCGATACCAGCCTCAAGGGCGTCAATCCCGATAAGATCATCGGAGCGGTGGGCGGCGATGACGACCCTGTTATCAGAGCGTTCCTGTACGGATACGAGCAGGGCGCGAAGCACGTGGATCCCGAGATCGAGGTCAAAGCGGTGTTCGCGGGCACGTGGGACGACCCTGTGCGCGGCAAGCAAGCCGCAAAGCAGCTGTACGCGCAGGGGGCTGACGTGGTGTTCCAGATAGCGTCGCTCACGGGCTCCGGCGTGCTGGAGGCGGCTCGTGAGGAGGGCAAGTACGCCATAGGCGTCGACTCGAACCAGAACATGCTCGAGCCCGGCCACGTGGTGACGTCGTGCCTCAAGAACGTGGGCGACGCCATTTACGCTGTGTATCGCACCATCGCGGACGACACGTATGAGCCAGGCGTGGTGCTGGAGTACGGCGTGGCCGAGGGCGGCATGGGCCTGGCCATCGACGAGTACACCCGGGACATCCTTCCGGCCAGGTCTCTGGAGAGGCTAATCGAAATCCAGGATGGACTGGCTGAGGGCAAGATCACGGTGAAGCGGTACCTGTAATGGCCTGGTAAGGGCCTGGTTCCAGGCTGCAGGCCGGGAACCAGGCAAGGCAGAACCGGAGATGCAGTCTAGATGATGCAGTCCAAGCCCAGTTTGGCTGAAGACGGGCGGGGCGAACACGTGGGCTCGCCCCGCTCCGTTTTGATTCAGACAGGGAGTGACGTCGAGTTTGAGCAGGGATTCGGAGAACGGGGCGCCCGGCATCCAGGGCATACGGATGTCCGGCATCGTCAAGGTGTATCCCCCTGATGTGCTGGCGCTTGACAACGTGGACATCATGATACGCTGGGGAACCATCCACTCGATCATAGGCGAGAACGGCGCGGGCAAGTCCACCCTGATGAAGGTGCTCTACGGCATCACGCCCGCCAGCGCCGGGAGGATCTTCCTCGACGGCAGGCAAGTCAGGTTCGCAAGCCCCAGGCAGGCGGTGCGGGAGGGTATCGGCATGGTCCACCAGGAGCTGATGCTGATTCGCTCCTACACGGTGTGGGAGAACGTGGTGGTGGGCTCCGAGCCTGCGGCGCCGCTGGGCACCCTGAAGCAGGCGGAGGCACGGGCGCGCGTGGAGGAGCTGGTGACGAGATGGGGCCTCAACCTTGATCCCGATGCCGTGGTGGGAGACCTGTCAGTCAGCGCGCAGCAGAAGGTGGAGATCCTGAAGCTTCTGTACCGCGACGCCAGCGTGCTCATTATGGACGAGCCCACCGCAGTGCTCACCCCGCAGGAGACCTCGGAGCTCTTCGCTAGGCTACGGCAACTGAACCAAGCGGGCGGCACCATCATCTTCATCAGCCACAAGCTCCAGGAGGTGCTTGATATCTCGGATGAGATCACCGTTATGCGCAAGGGCAAGCGGGTGATGACTGCGGCCAATGAGGGGCTCAGCCGCACCGACCTGGCCCGCGCCATGGTCGGGCGTGACGTGGTGTTCGCCGTCGGCAGGCAGCGTAGTGAACCCAGCGGCAGGGGCGGCACTGTTGATGTTGGGATGAAGCCGCGCGACGCAGGTTCGCCGGCGGCACGGGGAGATGAGCGGCCCCATGCTGCCCGGCCGGCTCTGGAGGTGCGTGGGCTTTCCTTCACCCGGCCGGGGGCCGTCAAACCTGCGCTCTCGGATGTCAGCTTCGATGTGTCGAGGGGAGAGATCCTGGGGGTGGCCGGGGTTGAGGGCAACGGCCAGTTCGAGCTGGTGCAGTGCATCACCGGCGCGCTGAAGCCCGACGCCGGCAGCATCCGCATGGACGGCCGCGACGTCACCGGCGCGTCGGTCATGGAGCGCCGCAGGCTCATGTGCAGCGTGCCGCAGGACCGCAAGCACACCGGGAGCGCCCAGACCATGAGCATCACCGACAACGCCATAATGGCCCACCACCGACTCAGGCCGAGCCTTTCGGCGCGTTGGAGGGCGCTGCTGGATCCCAGGGCATGCAGGGGTTTCTGCGTGGACCTGATGCGCAGGTACTCTGTGGTGGCGCCCGGCCCAGATGCGGCGCTGGCGCAGCTTTCAGGTGGGAACCAGCAGAAGGTCATCGTGGGCAGGGAGTTCTCTCATGATACCGGGTTCGTGCTCCTTGACAATCCCACCCGTGGTCTGGATGTGGGCTCCATCGAGTTCATACACAGGCAGATCCTGAACAAGCGCAGCGGCGGGGCGGGGTGCCTGCTGGTCTCCGCCGACCTGGACGAGCTGCTGGCGCTGTGTGACAGGATCTTGGTGATGTACGAGGGCAGGGTAGCCGCGCTTCTGGACGGCGAGACGGCGGATCGCGAGGCCGTTGGCCGCGCCATGCTCGGGCTGGAGCTCAGCCCTGAGCCTGGCCCGGGGCCGGGATCGGAACCCGAACCCGAGGCCGGGGCTGAGCCACGCACGGAGGTGGGCTCGGAATGAGGCGACAACAGGCAGTGGCGGCAGCCGTGGGAGTTGTGGTGTCGCTCCTGGCGGGTCTGATGATCCTCTGGCTCCAGGGCTACCCTGCAGCCCAGAGCTACTCCGCGCTGTTCTCATACTCGCTGTTCTCGCAGTTCGCTCTCTTTTCAACGTTGAACAAGGCATCGACGTTGGTGCTCACCGGCACCTCCGCGGCGGTTGGGTTCGGCTCGAACTGCATCAACCTGGGGCAGGTGGGGCAGTTCCTGATGGGAGCCATGGCGGCTGCCGCCTTTGGCATCGCGGTGGGCCTGCCGAAATGGCTCACGCTGCCCCTTGTGATCCTGGCCAGCATCGTGGCGGGAGCGGGCTGGTCGCTGCTGGCGGCGCTGATGAAGCTGAAGTGGAGGATGAACGAGTTCATCACCACGCTGATGCTGAACTTCGTAGCCGATTACTTCACGCAGTGGCTCATATCCGGCCCCATGCTGGATCCCCGGGCCTACTCGCCCATGACAAGGATGACGAACCCCCAGGCGTGGCTGGGGATGTACAACGGGCTCAGCGGTTCCGTGGCGGTGGCAGCCTGCTCGTTCGCTGTGACGTGGCTGGTCTGGAACCGCTCGAAGTTCGGCTACGAGTGCAGGGTCATGGGGCAGAACCCCAGCTTCGCCGCTGCTGGAGGGTGTGCCGTGCCGCGGAACTTCGTCCTTGCCATGCTGCTCAGCGGCGCCTTGGCGGGCCTGGCAGGGGGGCTGATGGTGATCGGCGGCATGCAGCACAGGTTCGTCAAGGGTATCGGCGCCAACTACGCGTGGGACGGGGTGATGATCGCCATCGTGGCAGGCAACTCCATCGCGGCCACGGGACTTTACGCGCTCTTCTTCGCGGTGTTGCAGACAGGCGCCATGGGCATGGAGCTTGAGACGGCAGTGCCCAGCGAGTTCGCCCTGGTGTTGCAGGCCATCGTGGTGCTTGCGGTGGTGGCCAGCCGTGAGAGCACCCGGCTGTTCCTGGCGGGCCTTGCGGCCCGCATCCGGGCGCGGCGCGCCATCGCGTTGGGGGACGCCCGCGCGGCGCAGGCCGCTCAGTTAGCTCAGCGGGCAGAGGCGGACCATGCCGCCCCGACAGGAGGTGGGCAGGATGAGCCTCGCGCTTGAGCTGGTGCGGTCGAGTCTGCTTGCGGCGACTCCGGTGCTGCTTGCGGGCATCGGCGGAGCGTACACCTATTTCGCCAACGTCTTCAACATAGCCATGGAGGGCATGATGCTCATCGGCGCGTTCACCGCCGTGGCCGGCAGCTACGCGGCGCGGTCGTGGGTCGTGGGTCTGGCCGCGGGGATAGGCGGGGGCCTCGTCGCGGCGGCGCTGTTCACGCTGTTCGCGGTGGCGCTGCGCACCGACGAGTTCGTGACCGGCACCGCCATCAACATGCTGGCTCTGGGCGGAACTACGTACGCCCTGAGACAGATGTTCGGCGTCAGGGGCGCGTTCATGTCAGGCCAGATACAGGCCATTCCGCGGTGGAACCTGCCGCTCGGGCCGGTGTTGGGCGGGCATCCCTTCGTGGTGTATGTGGCCCTGGCCCTTGCTCTGGTGGCAGACTGGCACATCCGGCGCACCCGCTTCGGGCTGCGTCTCAGGGCCGCCGGCGAGGACCCGCGGGTGCTGGACGCAGCCGGCGTCAGCTCGCAGGCGGTGAGGGCCTGGTCGATCATGATATCGGGGGCGCTGTGCGGCCTGGCAGGGGCGTATCTTTCGCTGGGCTATGTGACGCTGTTTGCGGAGAACATGTCCAACGGCAGAGGATGGATCTCCCTGGCGGTGATAATCCTCACGCGCGGGCGCCCGCTGGGCATCCTTGTCATGTCGCTTCTGTTCGGACTTTTCGACGGGATAGGCATGAGCCTGCAGGGCACTGCCATCCCCGCGCAGCTGACGCAGATGGTGCCCTACATCGCCACCCTGGTGGCGCTGCGCGTGTATTCGCTCCGCAGTCGGAACGAGCATTGATCAAGATCCGTTACTAAAAGGGGGGCCATCCGCAGCGATTTCAAGGGCTAAGCGGTATACAATGTTGCATAGTCGTTATAAAGGCCCGCCGAAGGCCGCTGCGCGGCGACGTCGTCAGGGGAGGGGCAGGAAGCCTGTCTGGAAGCCCAGCTAGAGCGCCTGCCATTGACTGGGAAATGTAGCTGCGGGAGGTCCAGTCTCCAGTGGAAAGGCAATATATCGATTTCGTCACAAAAGGCGGCACCCTCATGGCGAATCCGTCACTGATTAGACGGCTAACCGTAACGAAAACCACGAACCGCGTGTTGCCTCAACGGAAGACCCTTCAGTCTGCGCGGCACCATATGGAGCAGCGAAACCAGTTAGCAATCAGTGGACATTCCGGCTGTAAAGTGCTAATCTTCAACAGCATAGTAGCTCAGTGTCGAGGGGAGGCATTCCAATGAAGAGAACTGGCTTGGTGATCTTGATCGCGATACTTGCGCTGATTGTGCTGGGCGCAGGCTGGTTCATCAGGACGTCCAACTCCTTCATCGCGGCTGAGGAGAACGTCAACAGGAACTGGGCCGAGGTCCAGAACCAGCTGCAGCGCAGGTACGACCTTGTTCCCAATCTTGTGGAGACTGTGAAGGGATACGCTGCACACGAGGAAGAGGTGTTCACGGCAATCGCCAACGCCAGGGCTCGTCTGGCAGGGGCGCAGGGCCCTGCGGAGACCCAGGCAGCGGTCAACCAGTTTGAGAGCGCCCTCTCCAGGCTCCTCGTGGTGGTGGAGAACTACCCGCAGCTGAAGGCTGACAAGAGCTTCAACGACCTCATGTATGAGCTTTCCGGCACCGAGAACCGCATAGCTGTGGCGCGCGGGCGGTACAATGAGGCTGTCCAGGCGTACAACGTGAAGATCCGCATGTTCCCTGCGTCCATCGTGGCGAGCATGAGAGGCCTGCAGCCCAAGCAGATGTTCGAAGCTGCCCCGGCGGCCCTCGAGGCCCCCAGAGTGCAGTTCTAGGTAGGCGTTGGATATGAAGCTGATCACGATGAGGGCTCCGCGGCCGGGGCTGACTGCGGTTGCGCTGGTGGTGGCATTAGCTCTAGCCCTGGCCTTGGCCTTGGTCTGGCTTCCGGGTTCCGAGGCGCTGGCGGCCACGGTGCAGCTTCCGGCACGGCCTGCCCCTCCGAAGCTCATGAACGACCTTGCAGGGATGCTGTCAGGCGCCAGCGCGCAAAGCATCGAGAACAAGCTGGTGGATCTGTGGCAGCGAACTGGCGTCCAGATGGCCGTGGTGACGGTTGACACCATCGAGGGCTGGACCATCGAGGAGTTCGCGGTGGAGCTGTTTGAGCTCTGGGGCATCGGAGAGGCCGGCAAGGACAACGGGCTACTCCTTCTCTTCGCCGAGGAGCAGCGCGAGGTGCGGTTCGAGACCGGATACGGCCTCGAGGGCGACCTTCCCGATTCCTTCCTGGGCCGCGTCATAGACGAGGCCATAGTGCCGTCCATGAGGGCGTCTGACGTGGCAGGCGCGATAGACGCGGCCATCAGCATGGTCCAGTCCCGTCTCGAGGGATGGGAAGGCCAGGGGCCCGGCGATGATGAGGAGTGGAGGGAGCGCGTGGCGGAGGTTGCGGCCTTCATTGCCTTCCTGATAATTGCCGTGGTGATCATAGCCGCGTCCAGGAAGAAGCCGCGCGGCCCCGGTTCCGGACCGAAGTCAGGCGGAGGCTACCGCGGGCCGTACGTCCCGACGCACATCCCCACCATCAGGGTGGGAGGCAGGGGCAGAGGCGGATGGTCCGGTGGCGGCGGGGGCGGAGGCTTCGGTGGCTTCGGCGGCGGCCGCTCGGGCGGCGGAGGCGCCAGCGGAAAGTGGTAAGGTGGCTGCCGCGCGATGGGGTGAGGCCGCTTCGAGCTACGCCAGCCTCCTGCTGAATACGTGTTCACAACCGGCCTGTTGTACCCGGGCGGCGATGCGCTTCTCGTCCGTGGTATACAGGCCGGTGTCGTACATGCGGCTGAAGTAGGGGCCGCCGGCGAAGGTGGTCTTCTGCGGCATGCCGACGGGCGGCCGAAGGGTCGCGTCGAGGTAATGGAGGAGATCCCCAAGCACTGTGGAGACTGGGGGTCTGAAGGGCGGCAGACCCAGGGCGTGTCTCACCGCGTTGTGGCCGGCCAGGGTGCCAGTGCAGATGGCCTCCGTGTGGCCCACCAGGAGGCCTGCCTTCTCGCCGGCGCAGAAGAGGTTGTCGACGCCGTCCACCTTGAGGGCGGTGTCGTGCGGCGTGATGAGGTTATACCTGATGGAGTTGCCTATGCCGCCTGACCTGGGATCCTCGAAAGCAGCGCTCTCGAAGCCGGCGATGGCCTGCAGTCGGCTCAGGGGGAAGAAGGGGGCCATGAGCTTGGCCTGGCCGGTGTCGAGGAGCACGATGTTGTCGTAGAACTCCGGCAGCGCGTACTGCTGGCAGGCCTTGTGGGCCGCGCGGTCGGCGCGCGCCATGTACCTGGGCACCGGGATCACCATGGCGGCCTGCTCCTCCAGGCGGCGCACGAGCCAGGGGGCGAGGGAGCGCTTCATCAGCTTACATGACCCGCTCATCGCCGAAAAGAGCGGTCCGGTGATCTCCGCCACGCCTGCCTTGGCAGAGATGCTCACTCTCGGACCGAAGGTGGGGCAGCGCAGCACGCACATGACGCAGCAGCCGTTCACCCTTCCGCAGTTGGCCTGGGGCCCGGCCGTGCCGGTGGCGTCTACGAAGGCGTCCGCAGCTACGCTGCTGCCGTCTGACAGCACCACGCCCGCGAGGCGGGTGCCGCTACGCACCACGTCCACCGCCCGCGACTGCGTGAGCACCCTGACGCCCATTGACTCCAGGGCGGACCTGACGGCGCGCTCGATGCGGTCCACGTCGTAGAGGCTGGCGTGACGATGGCCCGGAAAGTCGACGCGTCGATGAAGCGTCACGCGGTCGATGGCGTCGAATAGGGCGCCTCCACCCATGAGCTGCAGCTCCCGGGCGGCGGTGAGGCGGCCATTGTTGAACATGATGCCACCGGCCAGGCCCGTTCCCAGCAGCAGGTCGGTGCGCTCGATGAGCACCGCCTGGGCCCCCGCCTGCTGGACCGCTGCCGCGGCGGCGCAGCCGGCCCAACCGCCACCTACCACAGCCACAACGGGAATCACGATATCACCCCTTGGCGAAGGCTCGCGCCACGATCTCAGGCAACACCTTTGCCAGTACCGCGCCGGCGGTGGCGGGAGCCACTTTGCCGGGAAGGCCGGGGGCCAGCTGGGCCCAGATGCGTCGTTCGGCGGCGGCGGCGAAGTCCACGCCCCCTGGCGCACTGGCCAGGTCCACGATGATGGCGGCAGGCTTCATCGCGAGTATCAGTGGGCGGGTGATCACCAGCTCCGGCACGGTGTTGAAGACCATGTCCATCTGGGAGATGCAGTCGGGCAGGTCGGGGTAGTCCACTGGGATGGCGCCCATCTCGAAGGCTCTGGCGCGGTCGCGGCCCTTGCGCGCCACGGCCCACACCCTGGCGCCCATGGCCAGGAGCAGGCGCACCAGGGTCATGCCGGTCCTGCCCATGCCTGTGACAAGGCAGTTGCTGTGGTGAACGGTGATGGGCGTGGCCTGCATGGCCATGAGCACGGCGCCCTCGGCTGACGGTATGGAGTTGAGGATGGCCAGCTCGTCGTCGTCGGCAGTGTTGACGACGCGCAAGCCCAGCGCATCGCAGGACCGCCTTACACCATCGCTCAGCCGGCCGGAGAATACCGCGCCCCCGCGGGCCATCGTCGCCAGCAGGTCGTGATCGATGAGTATCGGACACGTGGACACCCTGACCTTCCCTTGGTCGTCGGTGCCCGAAAGCGGCAGGATCAGGCCGTGCGCCCCGCGCAGCGCTTCCTCGGCCGAGCCTGCCAGCGTGACCTCGCACTTGAGCCCCTCCGAAGGGACTCCGAAGCACCTTACGCTGGCCCCTTGGTCCACCATCGCCTCGATGGCCTTTGTCTCGCGGCGGTCGCCGCCGAGGAAACACAGGCTGAGCCCTGTAAGGCGCGGAACATGTGACATATGGCTCCCCCTCCTTCACTCATATGTATGAAGGAGGGGGACGCCTGTTGCGTTGCAGGCTGTCCGCCGGCGGGTGGGAGGTGGTGGTGGGGAGAGATGCTGGCGTCGCCCCTAACCCTCGATGGCCTCCGCCACCTCGTCTCTGGCCCTCGCCAGCATGGCCTCTGCCTGTGCCCTGCTGCCGCCCTCAGCGTAGAGCCTGAACACCGGCCGCGCCGCGTCGGGAAGCACCATGTACCAGTGACTATCGTCGATGTTGCGCCGATAGCCGTCGAAGGTGTCCACCGCGGGGTCGTCCAGCTTCCCGAGGAGCTCCCGCATGACCTGGGCCTTCATCTCCCATGGACACGGCATCACGTCGGCCACGAGGTTGTGCTCGGGCACCAGCTGAGCAAGCTGCGACAGCGGAGCCGATTCCACCGCCACCAGCTCCGTGAACTTCGCCGCGCCGAACATGGCATCAAGGCCGTTGTGGAGTTCGGGGAAGAGGAACCCGCCGTGAAGGTCGCAGCACACCAACGACTTGCTGGTCCTGGCCAGGTCCACCAGGGAGCGGGCCTGCACCTTGCTTCGGTACACCGTGGCGCCGTTGGCCGTGAGGGCGGCTATCAGCATCTTAGGCATGAAGCTGGGCACAGTGACTCCTCGCGAACCCCTGCCCTTCGCCCGCACCAGGAGCAGCGCGTAAAGGTACGCCAGCTCCAGGTCGGAGAGCACTCGGCCGGTCTCGTCCGCCACGTGCATATGGGTGCCCTGTGGTTCGATGAGGATCCCCAGGTCGGCGCCGACCGTTCTGACGATGGAGCCCAGCTCGCCCTTGGCTCGCTCCAACTCCGCATCGTTCTTCGGCATCTTGCTAGGCTGCTCAATGGCGTTGAGGCTGGTGACTTCCACGCCCATCTTCACCAGAATGGACGGAAGCACCCCTCCGACGAAGCCGTAGCCGCAGTCTACGACGGCCTTGACCCTGTGGGACTTGGCGGCCTCAACGTTGATCCGGTCCATGCAGTCTTCGACGTAGTAATCCACGGCCCTGGGGAAGTAGCTGATGCCGCCGACCTCGCTGGCGCTGGCCCTCCTGGGGTCCTCACGCGACAGCAGCGTTTCCACCTTGCGCTCGTCGTCGCGGGAAAGCGGCAGGCCGTTTCCATCCAACACCTGGATGTCGATGCGCTCGGTGCTGGACTCCGACATGGACGTATGGATGCCACTGATGTAGCTGTCGCGCTTGAGCATGTGCCAGAGTATGGGCATGGGCTGGCCCTGCAGGTCGCACACGTGCACGCCGGCGCTGGATAGCCCCGCCACCAGCGCCCGTTTCATCATGCGCGCCGTGGAGCTTGGATCGCGGCTCACCACCACGCTGGCGCCCTTCTTCATCGTCGCGCCGATGGCGCTGCCCAGCCTCACCGCGAACTCGGGGGTGAACTCGAAATTGACAAGGCCCGATATGGTGCCCTCTGAGAAAACCTCCCGACGGAAGCGCTGCTCCCACACGACGCTGGACGACAGCACCACTCCCTCGTCGATGCTCTTGCCGGGCCACACCCTGACGCCGGGCTTCACCGCCACCGACGAGTTCAGGATCGAGTCGTCGCTCACCACCGCGCCTTCGCCCACGCGAACGCTCTCCTTCAGCACCACGTTCTTGCAGATGATGCTGCCTGAAACCACGGAGCCCTCGCCGATATAGGAGTTGCTGAACACCGTCGAGCGCACCACGAAAGAGTTGGGGGCGAGTATAACGTTGTCGCCTATGACGCTGTACTCTCGTATCCTGGCGCCCGGCGCGATCTCGCAGTTCTCGCCCAGAACCATCGGACCCTTCAGATCGGCCCTGCTGCTTATCTTGGCGGACCGGCCCACCCACACCCCGGGCATCACCTGCTCTCCGGGCACGTTCAGCTTCACCTTGCCTGACAGCGCGTCCACCTGGGCCTTGATGTAGCTGTCGATGTTGCCCACGTCGCACCAGTAGCCGTTGGCCACGAAGCCGAACAGCGGCTTCCCATCCCTCAGAAGCAGGGGGAAGAGGTCTTTCGAGAAGTCGAACTCCACGCCGTCGGGGATGTAGTCCAGCACGTCAGGCTCGAGGATGAAGATGCCCGAGTTCACCGTGTCGGAGAATGCCTCGGACCAGCCTGGCTTCTCGAGGAACCTGAGCACCCGTCCGTCCTGGTCCGTGATGACCACGCCGTATTCCAGAGGGTTCTCCACCTTCGTGAGGAGAAGCGTGGCCATGGACCCCTGACGCTTGTGAAACTCGATGGCTTCCGTGAGGTTGAAGTCGGTGAGGAGGTCTCCGGAGATCACGAGGAAGGTGTCGCGGAAAAATGCCTCCGCGTTCTTCAGCCCGCCGGCGGTGCCCGGAAGCTTCTCCTCGACTTTGAACTTCACCGACATGCCCCAGGCAGACCCGTCTCCGAAGTAGGATTCGATCTGGTCTGCAAGGTAATAGAGGTTGGAATAGACCTCCGTGATTCCGTGCTCCTTGAGCAGCAGCAGGATGTGCTCCATTATCGGACGGTTCGCTATGGGTATCATAGGCTTGGGACGCGTGGCAGTGATCGGCCTCAGGCGGGTGCCCTCACCCGCTCCCAGCAGCATGGCCCTCATGTTCTCACCCCTGTTTCGCTTGGCCCTGCAAGGCTCGTGCCTGTTTCTGAGATTTCCACAATCAGCGTGCAGTTCCTCTAGGCCGGTGAGGGCCAAACCAACGCGAGAGAGCCCCCCTTTGCTTGGCGGGGGGCTCTCTCGTGTTGACTCGACGCTTACCCGAAAACCGACACGCCGGCGGGTCGCCGGGGCCGCTTCTTGACGCTAACCTCGATCTCGTCTCGCCAGCGCCTCGCCCACACCTCGCCTGTTCCCAACACCTTCCGACGCTGGGTGCAGGGATACTTCGGCGCCCCGTAGAACATTCAATGAATGGGCCAATGCGCCGAAGGGGGATAGCAATGCAAGACGTGCAGAGCCGCCCTGACAGCCGCGGCATCGACATCCAGCACGTGGGCGTGAAGAACGTCCACCTGCCTCTGAAGATCGCGCAGAAGGGCGGAGGATACCAGTCGGTGTTGGGGAACGTGTCGCTATCGGTGGACCTCCCCATGCAGTTCAAGGGCACGCACATGTCCCGGTTCATAGAGGTGCTGTACGGCTGGAGCGGCGAGCCGCTCTCGAACACGCTCATCGCCGAGGTGCTGAAGGACACCTGCGCCGCGTTGGCGGCGTCCCGCGCGCAGATAGTCATCAGGTTCAAGTACTTCGTGAACAAGCAGGCCCCCGTCAGCCGCAAGCGCAGCGTGCTGGATTACAACTGCGAGTTCATCGGCGAGCTTGACGGCGGCAAGCACATCTTCACCCTCGGGGTGGAGGTGCCCGTAACCTCCTGCTGCCCGTGCAGCAAGGAGATCAGCGACTACGGCGCCCACAACCAGCGCACTATGGTTCGTGCCCGCGTCCGCTTCAGCTCCGCCGGCTTCCTTTGGATTGAAGACCTAATCCAGCTGCTCGAGGCCACTGGCAGCTGCGAGATATATCCGCTGCTCAAACGTGAAGACGAGAAGTACGTCACCGAGAAGGCGTACGAGAACCCCAAGTTCGTGGAGGACATCCTTCGAGACGTGGTGCTGGCTCTCAGGGCGGAGCCGCGGGTGCGCTGGTTCAGCGTGGAGTGCGAGAGCTTCGAGTCGATACATAACCACTCCGCCTTCGCGAACCACACTGAAACCAAGGCCAAGGAGACCAAGAAGAAGGGGGAGCCCACTTGCCCCTCATAGAGCTTAGGTCGGTTACGAAATACTTCGGCTCAGAGCTGGTGTTCCGCGATGTCAGCGCCACACTAGAGCCGCGGCAGCGCGTAGGCCTCGTGGGGCGCAACGGCTCCGGCAAAAGCACCCTGCTGCGCATCATCGCCGGCGAGGAACCCTGCGATGCCGGCACCGTGGCCGTCGCTGGAGCCGTTGCCGTCGGCGTCGCCGCGAGCCAGTCCGCCACCCTGGGATACCTTGCCCAGGGGTTCGAGTACACCTCCGGCAACACGCTCTACGAGGAGATGGCCGGGGCGTTCGCCCGCGCCGCCAGGATAGCTCAAGAGATGCGCCGGCTGGAGGCCGAGATGGCTGCCGGCGCCTCCGGCCCCTCCGGCAGTGCCGACCTCGACCGCCTCATGCGCCGATACTCAGCCCTGCAGCAGGAGTTCGAGACCGCCGGCGGCTACGACCAGGACGTCCGCATTCGAACCACCCTGTTCGGCCTTGGCTTCCGCGAGCCCGATCTGGAGCGCATCATCGATGAGCTGAGCGGCGGGCAGAAGGTCAGGGTTGCGCTGGCGCGCCTCCTGGCCTCCGACCCCGACGTGTTGCTCCTCGACGAGCCCACGAACCACCTTGACGTGGCCGCCATCGAGTGGCTCGAGGACTATCTGCGCTCCTACCGGGGTGCCGTGATCGTGGTGTCCCACGACAGGTACTTCCTCGATGCCACCGTGAACCACATCTGGCACCTTGACAGCGCCGAGATGCGCGCGTATCCTGGCAACTACACGTGCTTTGTGGCGCAGCGCGAGATGGCCCTCCAGCGCCAGGCCGAGGAATTCCGTCGCCAGCAGGAGCTCATCGCCAAGCTCGAGGATTACGTCAGGCGCTACAAGGCCGGAAACCGCGCAACCCAGGCTGCCTCCCGCGAGAAGATGCTGGCGCGCATCGAACGCATTAAACGCCCAACCCAGCACGGCGGCGCCGCGATGAAGATGAGCTTCACGCCGACCGCTCGCTCCGGCAAGCTAGCCTTGGTGGTCCAGGGGATCTCCAAGCGCTTCGGCGACAAGTCGCTCTTCAGCTCCGTCGACTTGCAGGTGGAGCGTGGCGAGCGCCTGGGCGTGGTCGGGCCCAACGGCTCGGGGAAGACCACCTTCCTCAGGATCATCACGGGTGACCTCGCCTCCGACCAGGGCACCGTCGCCCTCGGCCACAACGTCAGGCTCGGCGTGCTTCGCCAGGACGTGCAGGGCTTCAACGAAGAAGGCACCGTGCTCGATGAGGTGTACCGCGGGCATCGAGGGCACCGAGGGCAGGGCGGGCCGGGCAGTCATGGCGGGCACGGCGCCCACAGTTGGACCCTGGGGGAGGCCCGAACGTACCTCGCCCGCTACGGCTTCCGCGGCGACGACGTGTTCAAGCAGGTGAGAGTGCTGTCAGGCGGCGAGCGCACCCGCCTGGCCCTGGCCAAGCTGGTGCTGGATGGGTGCAACCTCCTGGTGCTGGACGAGCCCACGAACCACCTGGACATGGAGTCGCGCCACGCCCTGGAGGAGGCCATCTCGGAGTTCGACGGCACCGTGGTCTGCGCAAGCCACGACCGGTACTTCCTCGACCAGATCGCCACGAGGGTACTGGAGATCTCGGATGGCAAGTGGCGCCTGTACGACGGCAACTACTCATATTACAGGGAGACTGTATCCGCCGAGCAGCAGGCGCTGGCCCGCGCGGAGGCCCAAGCCGCCGCAGACAGGAGGGCCGGCGCCCTCGAGAACAAGCCGTCATCCAGGTCAGTGGCAAGGTCAGGAGCCGGGCAGGGCGCAGCCGCCGGAAAGGCCGCCAGAAAGCCCGGCCGGCGCCGCGGCGCAGCCAAGAGCCCAGAGAGGGCCGAGGTGGAGAGGCTAGAATCCCTCATAGAGGAACGCGAGGCAGAACTCGCTCGCCTCCACGACGAGCTGGCGCGTGAGGACCTCTACGCCGACGGTGAGCGCGCCCGCCAGGTGGTGAACGATTGCCGGCGGGCATCAGCCGAGTTAGCCGAGCTGTACGCCAGCTGGGAGCGGGCGATGGAGGCGGCTGAGGCCGCGAAAGCCGCGGAACCTGCGGGTGCCGCGGCAGCCGCACAGAAGAGCAGGGGGTGAGAAGGTGAAACGTCGTGTCGCAGACTACACTGAAGCATGCTATCGCGCCATGGAGCGCGGCCGCGATCTGGGCGTTTACGCCATCCTCCGCATACAGCACAGGGCCGAGCGCTCCGTCAGTGCGGCCAACGGCGCGATTCAGAGCGCACACTGTGACGAACGGTCAGGCATGGGCGTGCAGGTGATCACGCCGGATGGAGCCACAGGCCACGCCTGCACCGATCGAATAACGCCTGAGGCGGCGGAACGCCTGGTGGAGGACGCCGCAAGGCTCGCGTCTATGAGCCAGGGATATGGAGCCAGAAAGGTCGATGGACACCAGCGCATGCCTCGACTGATCACGTCCGTCCACTGCGAGGCGCCCATGGGTATCGAAAACTTCTCCCACGAGGAGGAGCAGCGCCTAGTGGCGAAGGCAAGCGCTGAAACGGCCGCCATCGACCCGGCGCTGGCGTGCCACACCGCCTACGGCATCGTCCATGAGGAATGGAGGGTTGTCAGGAGCGATGGCACGGACGTGATGTTCAACATGCCCAGGGCCGTGTGCCGCAGCAGCATCACGGCGCGGGACGCCTCGTCTGGCCGAGCTGCCAGCGTCGGCGCCGCCGTCAGCGGGCGCGACGCCTCCATCATCGCCACACCCGAGGGCTGGGAGAGGTTCATGAAGCGCAGCAGAACCCAGGCCCGCACCGCCCTGGCGCTCCTTGAGGCCAGGGGGGTAAAGGCAGGTTCCTACAGGCTGGTCATCGACTATGCACTGGCCAAAGGCCTTGCCCACGAGGCCTTCGGTCACAGCGCCGAAAGCGACGGGATGCGCACCTCCATCCTTTGGCGCGACGGCAAGTTCATGGCTGGGACCAGGGTGGCGCCGCCCAACGTCAGCATCGTCGACGGCCCCGTGGAGGGCGACTACGCCTACCAGCCGGTGTCCAGCAACGGCGTGCTCAGGGGCACGGTGCACATCGTGCGAGACGGCGTGCTCACCTCCGCTTTGGCAGACGCGTTCTCCGCGGCTGAGGCCGGCGTCGAGCCCACCGGAGCAGGGCGGGCGGAAAGCTATAGGGACGTCCCGTTGCCGCGCATGAGCAACATACGCCTCACGGTAGCCGACCCCATACCGATGCCCCGGGACTTCGAGGATGTTACGCCGGAGCACGTCAGGGACGCGCTGGTGGGCGCGGGACTCCTTCAAGAGGGCCAGGTGGTGCTGTACCTTTCCGGCTATAAGGGCGGGCAGGTGAACCCGGCAAAGGGCGACTTCGTATTCAACTGCTCGGCCATATACGAGCTGACCACCTCCGCCATCCGGCTGCGCCTGCCGGCGATCTTCAGCGGGAAGGTGCTGTCGGCCTTGGCCGCGATCCTGGCCGGCATAGGCGATCCGGTCATCGACGCCCAGGGCACCTGCGGCAAGAAGGGGCAGGGGGTGCCGTCCAGCGGCGGCGCCAACATGTTCCTGGTGATCGACGCCGCACCTGACATAAGGATCGGAGGGGTGTAGCATGTTCGCTGCCAACGACACAGCTGAAGCCCTGGCCAAGGCGTTGGCCACTGCCGCCGGCTGGCGGCTCACCGTAACCTCGTCTGCGAGGCTCAGCATGGGCATGGACGACGGGGAGCTCGGCGGCGCGTACTCTCCGCCCCGGAAGGTGCAGGAGGTGAGCGGGTCAGTCTTCATAGTATGGGAAGACGGCACCGTCAGCAAAGGGCTGGTGAGCGGCAGCACCATTGAGCAGCTGAAGACCAAGATGTCCATGTGGCGGTCTGCGGCCTACCGGGACGACGACGCAGCCCACATAGCGCCCCTGGCCGAGCCGGCGCCGGTTGGGCTCAGCGACCCGAGGGTGGCCAAGGTGGTGCAACAGTCTCCGCGTTTGGCCTTCGACACCCTGACGGCCATCGCATCCACCGCCAGGAAGGCAGGCGCCGATAACGTCGACGCATCCGTGGCCTGTGCCGCCGGGAACACCGTGACCGCCACGTCGACCGGCCTGTGGGTCAGCTACGCCCATACGTCACTGAGCTGCGGCTGGGTGCTGAACAAGTCCTTCGCCATGTGGAGGCTGGGAAGGGCCCTGGAGACGTGGAAGGGACTGGAGCCGATGGTCGCGTCCACCGGGGAGATGCTCGCCGCCTCCAGGAACAGGGTGGAGCTTGCCGGCGGAAGGGTCAGGGTCATCTTCTGGCCCGCCGTTGTGGACCAGCTGGTCCAGCACTACCTCGTGCACAACCTCAGCGGCGACATGGTGGTGGAGAAGAGATCCAGGTTCTCGCTGGACCAGTTCGCCGCGGGACATGCGGCCTTCAGGAACGACTTCAGCTTGGAGCTTGACACCACCATACCCATGGCGCCCGGGTCATATCCCTGTACCGACGAGGGGATCCCCGGCTCAAAGGTGGTGCTGGTTGACGGGGGGAGGCTGGTCACGCCCCTTCTGAACACGAAGTACGCCCGAAAGAGCGGCCTTGCGCCAACGGCGCTTCCTGCCGCGGGCCTGTCGCCGGGGTACGCAGGCTTCCGGCTGCGACTGGGTGAACCCCTCGCGTACGGTGCCATGCTCAGCTCGGCGGACGAGGCGCTCCTGGTCACAGGCGTGCTGGGCATGCACACCCAGGACCCCGTAAGCGGCAACTTCTCGCTTGCAGCCTCAGACGCCCTGCTGGTCAAGGAGGGCAGGCTGGTAGGGGCCGCAAAGGTGGTCATATCAGGCAACTTCTTCGATATACTAGGGGATTCCGATACCGCCGCCGCGGTGCATCCGGCATACGAAACGCCTGCTTTGGCCGGCGTATGCCGGGTTGAGGCATGAGGAGGAAACACACATGCGTTTGTCAAGAATGTCGACAGGCATAACCAAGTCTCCAACCTTTGCGGTGGAAGCCAAGGCCGCGGCCATGAGGGCCCAGGGGATCGACGTGATACCCTTCGGCGCCGGCGAGCCGGACTTCGACACCCCCGAGCACATACGCGAGGAGGCCAAGGCAAGCATCGATTCTGGGCACACCCGCTACACCCCCACCGCGGGCACGGCTGAGCTGCGCCAGGCCATAGCTGACTCCATCCTGGCCAGGCACGGGCTGGCCTACAAGCCCTCGAACATCATCGTGTCGTGCGGCGCCAAGCACAGCCTGTTCAACGCTTTCCTGGCCCTGGTGGACCCAGGCGATGAGGTGATCGTGCCGGCGCCGTACTGGGTGAGCTACCCGGATCAGGTTCGCATCGCAGGGGGCACCCCGGTGATCGTCGACACGTCCTCCACAGGGTTCAAGCTCACCGCCGAGGTGCTTGAGGCGGCGATCACGCCGCACACCCGGGTGCTCATCCTGAACTCACCCTCAAACCCAACTGGCGCCTCCTATACCCGCGCGGAGCTTGAGGCCATAGCCGATGTGGTGGTCCGGCACGACCTCGTGGTGATCTCCGACGAGATCTACGACCGCCTGCTGTACACCGGTGAAGACTACGTCTCCATCGCCGCTCTGGGCGGGGAGGTGCGCGAGCGGACCCTCATCGTGAACGGAGTGTCGAAGACCTACGCCATGACCGGATGGCGCATCGGCTGGGCCGCCGGAAACGCCGAACTGGTGGATGCCATGAACCGCATCCAGAGCCACAGCACGTCGAATCCGTGCTCGGTATCACAGCGGGCCGCCCTGGCTGCGCTGCGCGGGCCAGACGAGCCTGTCCAGGCCATGGTGGACGCCTTCAGGGAGCGCGGGGAGCGCATGTGGGAGAGGCTGAACCGCATTCCCTACGTGAGCTGCCCGAAGCCAACAGGCGCCTTCTACTGCTTCCCCAACGTCGGGCGGTACGTCGGCATCGAGTTCGAGGGACGGCTCATCGAGAGCTCATACCACCTGGCAGACGTCATCCTGGAGCACGCCCACGTGGCTGTGGTGGCCGGCGCCGCCTTCGGCTGTGATGGCTTCATCCGGCTTTCGTACGCCACCTCGATCGATCGGATAGAGGATGGGATGGACAGAATTGAGCGGTTGTTCGCAACAATGCTGAAATGATGTCGCGGTTACCACGGAGGACGGGAGGAATTGAGAGCTTTGGAGCTGGCAATCATCGGAGGAACCGGCGTATACGACCCTGGCGTGCTGTCGGATGTGCGGCAGGTCACTGTGGACACGCCCTACGGCACTGCCAGCGCCCTGGTGGGAAAGCGCGGCGACAAGGAGATCGCCTTCATGGCGAGGCACGGGTATAGGCACACGGTACCGCCGCACATGATCAACCACAGGGCGAACATCGCTGCGCTCAAGATGATGGGCGTGAAGCGCGTCATGGCCACCTGCGCGGTTGGCTCCATGAACACCGCGATGCCGCCAGGAAGCTTCGTCTTCATGGACCAGTTCATCGACTTCGCCAAGTCGGAGGTTCGCACTTTCTTCGACGGGGGCGACCGCGGCGTGGTTCACGTGGACTACACCAACCCGTACTGCCCCGAGATCCGCGCTGCCCTCGTGTCTAACGCCAGGCGCATGGGAATCATCGCCTCTGACGGCGGCTGCTACGTTTGCACTGACGGCCCCCGTTTCGAGACCCCGGCGGAGATCCGCATGTTCCAGATGCTGGGCGGGGACATCGTCGGAATGACCGGCGTGCCCGAGGTGGTGCTGGCCAGGGAGGCCGGCATGTGCTATGCGTCCATTGCTATGGTTACCAACTGGGCGGCAGGCATCACAGGGGAGCCTCTGGGGCACAGTGAAGTGGTGGAGATAATGCAGGCCAACGGCGAGCGCCTGCGTGAGCTGATGATGCTTACCATCGACGCCCTGCCCGACGAGCGCCACTGCGCATGCGGACATAACGCCCCCGATATGCCGTGGCTCGGCCGGGTTGACGTGTAGGGAAGTGCGCACGATGATGAAGGAAAGCGGCACCACTGCAGGCGGCGACCTCCTGATCGTCGACGTAACCGCGATCACCATGGACGCCCGCGGGTCTGTCTGCCCTGACGCGGCCATCGCGGTGCAAGGCGGCGAGATAGCGTACGTAGGCCCGGCGCGCGAGCTTCCAGCCGACCTGGCCGGCCTGCCCGTCTACCACGGAAAGGGCCGCGTGGCAATCCCTGGCCTCGTGAACGCGCACACCCACGCCGCCATGACGTTGCTGCGCGGCTACGCCGACGACCTGGCGCTGCAGGAATGGCTCACCACCATGATCTTTCCTGCGGAGGCCAAGCTCACCGCCGAGGACGTCTACTGGGGCACGTTGCTTGCGTGCGCCGAGATGATACGCTCCGGCACCACGTGCTTCGCCGACATGTACTTCTTCATGGACGCCGCCGCCGAGGCCGTCGACGCATCCGGCATCCGGGCGAGCCTGTCGGTGGGCATGACGTCTTTCGGCGACGCCGCCCAGAAGCTCTCCGATGCTCTGGACTTCTGCCGGCGGTGGAACGGCGCCGCAGGCGGCCGCATAACCACGATGCTTGCGCCGCACGCACCTTACACGTGTTCCCCTGAGTTCATTGGAGACGTGATCGCGGAAGCCCGCCGCGCCGAGCTTTGTCTGCACACCCACCTCAGCGAGACCGTGCGCGAGGTGCAACAGGCGCAGGCCGAATGGGGGAAAAGCCCCATCCAGCACTTCGAGTCCCTCGGAGTGTTCGAGCTGCCGGTGCTGGCCGCCCACTGTGTCGTGGTGGACGCGCAGGACATAGAGATCATGGCCAAGCACGACGTGCGCGTGGCGCACAACCCAGGGTCCAACATGAAGCTTGCCTCAGGCGTCGCGCCTGTCCCCACCATGCTGTCCAGGGGCGTGGTGGTGGGCCTAGGAACCGACGGCGCGGCCAGCAACAACAACCTCGACATGATCGAGGAGATGCGCTTTGCCGGCCTCCTCCAGAAAGTACACGCCGGCGACCCCACGGCTCTGCCTGCCGGTGAGTGTCTGAGGATGGCTACAATGGGAAGCGCTCGCTGCCTGCGCCTGGAAAGTGCCATAGGTTCACTTGAACCTGGAAAAAAGGCCGACATCGTGCTTCTCGACCTCGACATGCCCAACATGGAGCCGGCTTTGCCCGAGCGCCTGGTCTCGCACCTGGTCTACTCCGCGTGCGGCCTCAACGTCAGCACCGTGTTGGTGGACGGGCGAATCCTGCTGGACGACGGGTGTTTGGTCACCATCGACGCGGAAAAGGTGGCTCGCGAGATCCGCCGGCGGGCGGCGAGCCTTGCACAGTAGCAGAATAAGCCCTCGCCGCAGGCGTTACACTATCGCTGAAAGGGGGGCTTGCCTGGTGCTATGGCAAAGGCGACAGAGATCGGATGACATGGAAATAGCATCGAAGCTGGGCACTGATCCGGCTGGCGGCACGGCCAAGAAGAAGAGCAGCAGGGCCACGGCGAAACAAACCTCGCTGGTGGGCGGGGTGTCGGTGTCTCCGATGCCCCTCACGGCCGGCGAGAAGGTCACGGTGGAGTACAACGGGCTACTGGCCAGCTCCGGAGCGGACCAGGTGTACCTACACGCCGGGTTTGGCCACGGCGACTGGCGCGATGTGCGGGACATTCCCATGGAGAGCGCCAAGCCCGGAGTGTGGAAGGCCGTCGTTCCACTCGACCCCAGCGAGGATTCCAGGCTCAACTTCTGCTTCAAGGATCGGGCAGGCAACTGGGACAACAACTACGGCCTTAACTGGAGCCTGGAGATACACAACGGTCACGTGCCCCGATTCTAGTTGCCTCATGCCGAGACCGGGCCGGGGAGGCGCGACGGGGGCAGAGCCACAGGTGGCGCCTGCCCCCTGAACCTGAGCGCGGAATCTTCGAAATCGGCTGCGAAAACGTGTTTACAACATGGCTGCCCTCTGCTATAATAGGCTTCGCGAACCCCGCTGGGGAGTCGTCTAACGGTAGGACGTCAGACTCTGGATCTGATTGTGAGGGTTCGAATCCTTCCTCCCCAGCCAATACGTGGCCCCGTGGTCTAGTGGCCTAGGACGTCGCCCTCTCAAGGCGAAGACACGGATTCGAATTCCGTCGGGGCTACCAATGAAGCTTAGCGCCCTGTCGATATCGGCAGGGCGTTTTTCGTTCCCGTTGAAGGTCGGAGAGCCCGAGCGTCGGTTCGGGCGGCCTCAGGAGAGAGTAGTAGCTCCATCGCGATCAGGCCGTTCGAGGAGGCCTAGCCCGCCGAGCCTTGAGTCCCTGCCGTGCCAGCCCCCCGAATCACCCAGGGTGATATTGAAACCTAAGACAGGAATTGCCATGCCAGGCGGGAAGTGATTGGGCGACAGAACCGGCATCACATTCGGAAGGAGCAGGATGCGACATGAGACGTATAGGTCTGGTTATGCTTCTAGCCGCCGCGGCCTGCGTCGTCGCAGGTTGCCTACCGGGAAGCGGCGCGGCCGAGGGTGTTGGCTCCCTGGTGGTGGCGGCGAGCATCCGCACCGTCCCGTCTGCGTCGGAGCCTCTCGAGAAAGTTCTCCTGATGCTCACCAACGGCGGTTACTCTGTGGTGGAGGAGGTGCCCATCGAGGGCAAGTCCGCCACCGCCACCCTCAGCGGGCTGGCCGTGGGAACCTGGCAGATCGAGGCCACGGCATTGGACATTGCCGGCGATGCCGTGTATGCCGGCACTGCCAAGGCCAACGTGAAGAGGGACGCCTCAACGCCCGTAGCCCTCACGTTGAAGCCCCTCGACGGTAGCCTAAGGCTGGAGATCAGCATCCTGGGCGTGCCGGGCGAGGAGGACGCCGCCTTTGTCGATGTGCTGGTGTACTACGCCGGCAGCACGTCCCCTTACAGGTCGTATAGGGACCTGCCGGTGGAGGCAGGTTTCGTGGCCGTGGACGACACCGGGCTCGTGCCGCGGTCATACGACATGAGGGTCGTTGTGACGGCCACCGACGGCACAGTGCTGTACGAGAGCGAGTACGTGTCCTTCGGCATAAGGCCCGGGAAACTCACCACCGTAGAGTGGACTCCAGCCTTCGGCTCTCTGGAGGTGCACCTGGACATAGCGGCGATGCCATTGCCGCCCCAGAACGTCGCGGTATCCATTGAGGGCACCAAGGCCACGGTGTCGTGGGATCCGGGGGAGGAGTGGGTGGCTTCGTATCGCGTGTACTGGCGCTACTCCGAGTTCGACCGCTACTCGTCAAGCCGGTGCAACACCGTGGAGGCGCCGGAGACCTCGGTTGTGGTGGGCCTTTCCGCGGCTCAGAAGGGCTCAACGGTGAGGTTCGTGGTTGTTGCGAGGGATGCATCAGGGCAGGAGAGCCTCCGTAGCGAGGAAGTGGCGTGCGCCTACTAAACGGCGCCAGAGGGCTGTGACGGGCGAAGGCGATGGGCGGCCGGTGCCGCGGTATGGCCGCGGCACCGGCCCCGAACTTGCCTAGACCTGCAGCACTGCCCTGGCGATGAAGAAGTACATAGTCAGGCCCAGTGCATCCATGATGGTCGTAATCAGCGGCGCCGACATCGTAGCCGGGTCCATCTTCAGCACTGTGGCACAGACGGGCAGTAGCGCCCCCACTGCGGTGGCCATGATGATGATCACCAGCACCGAGATGCTCACGATGATGGGAATCGCGAACCCCCCGCCCACAAAGGTCGCCCTGATGAACGCAACGCCTGCCATGGCGCCTCCCAGAGCCAGGCCCAATGCCAGCTCGCGCCAGAGAACCTTGCTCAGGTCCTTCAGGCGTATGTCGCGCACGGCGAGCCCTCGGATGACCGTGGTGGCAGCCTGGGAACCGGCGTTGCCACCGGAGTCTATCAGCAGGGGGATGAAGAAGGTCAACTCGATAACGCTCCTCATCGTCTCGCTGAACCTCTCCAGGATGGCACCGGTGACGGACTGTGCAAGAAACATCACCATCAGCCAGACTATACGGCTCTTGAACAGCTCGCTTAGGCGCGTGGAGAAATAAGGCTTGTCTACGGGCACAATACCTGCCAGCTTCTGTATGTCCTCTGTGGCCTCTTCTTCCGCCACGTCCAGAATGTCGTCGGCGGTGATCAAGCCGGTGAGTACCCCGTCATCGTCCACAACGGGCAGGGCGAGGTATCGATACTTCTTGAAGACCTGAACGACCTCTTCCTGGTCGGCGTCGACGTGCACGGAACGTACGTTCCGGTTCATGATCTGCTCTATCCCGGCGTGAAGGTCCGCGACGACGAGCTCTCTCAAGCTCACCACGCCCACCAGGCGGTCGTCGGCGTCGACCACGTAAAGATAGTACACGGTCTCCGCCTCAGGCGCGACGTGCCGAAGGTGGGCGAGGGTCTGCCCCACGGTCCAGTCTGACTTGATGGACACGAACTCCGTGGTCATGATGCCGCCGGAGGAGTCTTCCTCGTACTGGAGGAGCTCCCTGACGTCTTCGCCTTCGGAGTTCATGGCATTGAGGAGCTCGTCGCGGTCCTCTTTGGGTAGCTCGCCGATGAGGTCGGCGGCGTCGTCGGAGTCCATCTCCTTGAGGATCTGGGACGACCGCCGGACTCCCAGAGCTTCTACGATATCGGCCTGATCATCGAGATCCAGCTCGCCCAGAATAGCGGCGGCTGTGTCATCCGGTATCACGCTGAAGAGGGCCTCGATCTCGGAGTCGGTGAGGGATTCGAGTACGTCAACGACGTCTGCAGGATGGAGTCCATCGATGACGTCGATGAGTTCTTGATCGGACTTGGATAGGATGAGGGTACGGATCCTATCTACTAGGGCTGTGAATTTGACGTTCAATTGACGACACCCCCAATCAGGGGCATCAGATCCCGCCGGGTCCACTGGCGGATCTGGCCCCATAGTGAGTTGTTATGCGGTTCGCGGCTAGTGGCGCAACGCGCCTACTGCCTGGGTCACCGTCCACCAGTGTTCCCCCCTTCGTCGCATGGAACTTCGGAACCCTCCTGATTATACTACCTGAGAGCATGGTCTGCCACCGTTGGCTTGTGAATTCTCGCTTGCCTCTTATGTGGTAATATTAAATTGTAGACAATCGCGGGCATCAGCTGGATTGGGGGATGTGCCAATGTCGAGCCTGCAGGAAGCCGCTCTCATCGCCGTGCGAGACTGCATGGGGGCGAAGCCAGGGGAGTCGCTCCTGGTCATAGTGGACGAGGGAACTCGCGCCGTTGGAGAGGCGCTTTTCGACGCCGGGCGCAGCCTGGGGCTGGAAAGCATGATAGTGGAGATGCTGCCGAGAACGCGCAACGGCGAGGAGCCGCCAAAGGCCATAGCGGAGATCATGAAACACGTCGACATACTGATGGCTCCGACCAGCAAGTCGTTGAGCCACACAGTGGCCCGGGAGGAAGCCTGCAGGCAGGGCGTTCGCTGCGCCACGCTGCCGGGCATCACCGAAGAGTGCATGGCCCGCTGCCTCGCGGCGGACTACGCGAGGATAGCCGCGCGGTCTCAGAAGTATGCTGACATCCTCACTAGGGCAAGCACGGTCCGCATTACCAACGCCGAGGGCACCGACATAACCCTCAATCTCCAGGGGCGAGAAGCTGGAGCCGACACCGGCATACTGCACAACCACGGCGACTTCGGCAACCTGCCGGCGGGAGAGGCCTACATAGCTCCGCTGGAGGGCACCGCAAACGGCGTGTTCGTCTGCGATGGATCGATGGTTGGGCCCAAGTACGTTGGCAGCAAGATAACCATCCGGGTGAAGGACGGTTACGCCGTGGAGATCGAAGGTGGCGACGCCGCAGAGGCGCTGCGCTCCGTCATTGACCCGCTGGGCAAGCCGGCTCGCAACGTAGCCGAGCTGGGCATAGGCACCAACGACAAGGCCGTGCTCACCGGAAGCGTCCTCGAGGACGAGAAGGTGATGGGCACGATCCATATAGCGTTGGGCGACAACAGCCACATGGGCGGAGTGGTGTGCGTTCCCAGCCATCTCGATGGCATAGTGCTGGCTCCCACCGTAGTGGTGGACGGTGTAACGATAATGGAATCAGGGCAGTTTACTGACGAGGTGTGACAGCCTCCTGACTTGGCTTCTTCAGGGGTGCGACCATACGATCTTGGAGGTGTTCACGATGAGCGGACCCCGCAGGATACCCTCGGATTACAGTGACAGGGACATCATGGACGCTATCCTCCAGGAAATCGAGTGGGAAGAGGAAGGGTTGCCCGATCCCGAGCTGGAGCTGCCGGGATGGTGGTCGACCGAACTGGATTCTCCTTCGAAGCGCCGCGAGGAAGAGTCTTGATGACGGGTTGCGGCGTACGCGTTTGGGAGGTGATCTGGTGAGGGAGTTCGTTCATCTGCATCTGCATACGCAGTACTCCCTCCTGTAGGTGGACGGGGCGTGCAGAACTGAGTTGTTGCCTTCCCGCCTCAAGGAGTTAGCGATGACGAGCTGCGCCATCACCGACCACGGTTGCCTGTTTGGTGCCGTGGAGTTCTACCGGAGCCTGGCTTGCGAGGGCCTGAAGCCCATAATCGGCTGCGAGATCTACGTGGCGCAGCGCAGCATGGACCAGCGCGAGGGAAAGCTGGACGACGACCCGTACCACCTTGTGCTCCTGGCGGCTGACCAGACAGGCTACGAGAACCTGATGAAGATCTCCAGCGCCGGGTACACCAGGGGCTTCTACTACAAGCCCAGGGTGGACAAGGAGTTCCTGGCCCAGCACTCGGAGGGGCTCATAGCGCTGTCTGCTTGCCTTTCGGGCGAGGTGCCCAGGTGCCTTGGGGTGAGCGCGGCCGATCGGGAGAGGGCTGTGGCAAGGGCCCGAGAGGCCGCCGGAACATATCGCGACATCTTCGGCCGCGACCGGTTCTACCTTGAAGTTCAGTCCAACGGCATGAGGGTGCAGGACGAGGTGAACCGGCTCCTGGTGGATCTCGCTCGCAGCGTCGGCGTGCCGCTGGTGGCCACCAACGACGTTCATTACCTGAGGCGCGAGGATGCCCGGGCGCACGATGTGCTGCTCTGCATACAGACTGGGTGCAGCATGGACGACCCGGGGAGGATGCGTTTCCCCACCGACCAGTTCTACCTCAAGTCGGCGGAGGAGATGTACTCTGCCTTCAGCGAGATCCCGGAGGCTTGCGCCAACACGGTAAGGATCGCCGAGATGTGCGACGTGAAGCTTGACTTCGACCAGAAGCACGTTCCGGATTACGATCCTCCCCCTGGGGAGACGTGCGAGTCCTACCTGGCCAGGCTCTGCTGGGAGGGCGCGGCGCGCCGTTACCCGCAGATGGATGCCCATCCGGAGCTGGCCGAGGAGGTCAAGCGGAGGCTCGAATACGAGCTGGACGTCATTGCCCGCATGGGATATGCAGGATATTTCCTCATAGTCTGGGATTTCGTAAGTTTCGCAAAGAGGCGCGGAATCCATGTGGGCCCGGGACGGGGATCAGCGCCAGGTAGCCTGGTGTCGTACTGCCTAGGGATCACTGACATCGATCCGCTCAAGTACGGCCTGCTGTTCGAGCGGTTCCTCAATCCCGAGCGGGTGACCATGCCCGACATCGACATCGACTTCTGCTACGAGCGCAGGGGCGAGGTCATCGACTACGTTACCTCGAAGTACGGGGCCGACCGCGTGGCGCAGATCATCACCTTCGGCACCCTGGGCGCCCGCGCGGCCATCAGGGACGTGGGCAGGGTCCTCAAGATGCCCTACGCCCAGGTGGACCGCGTCGCAAAGCTGGTGCCTAACGAGCTCAACATGACCCTGGAAAGGGCCCTGGAGATGTCGCCAGAGCTGTCGTCGCAGGTTGCCGCCGATGCGCAGGTGAGGGAGGTTTACAACCTGGCCAGGGCGATCGAGGGGATGCCAAGGCACCCTTCGGTGCACGCCGCGGGCGTGGTAATCTCGGCGGACACCATCACGAGCTACGTGCCGCTGTACAAGTCCAGCGACGGCGTGGTGACTACCCAGTACGCCATGGATGACCTGGAGCGACTGGGGATCCTGAAGATGGACTTTCTGGGGCTCAGGACCCTCACAGTGATAGGGCACTGCGTGGAGATGATAGAGAAGACCCGAGGCATCAAGCTTGACATGGACCAGATACCTCTGGACGATCCCGAGGTATACGCGATGCTGTGCCGCGGCGAGTCGGAAGGCGTGTTCCAGCTGGAGAGCAGCCTCTTCCAGAACATGCTGCGCGAGGTGAAGCCCACCAAGTTCGAGGACATCATAGCCATCGTGGCCCTGGGGCGTCCCGGCCCGATGATAATGACAGGCGATTTCGTGAAGGGCAAGAACAACAGGGAGTCCGTGCACTACCTTCATCCTGCGCTGGAGAAGATCCTGAGCCCCACCTACGGGGTGATGCTCTATCAGGAACAGGTGATGCAGGTAGCCAGCGAGCTGGCAGGGTTCAGCCTGGGCGAGGCCGACATGCTCAGGCGGGCCATGGGCAAGAAGAAGCCGGAGGTCATCAAGGGCCTGGAGGACAGGTTCATGGCCGGCGCGCGGGCGCGCGGCGTGGATCCGCGCGTCGCGCAAGAGGTGTTCGCCCTGATAGAGAGGTTCGCCGGTTACGGGTTCAACAAGTCGCACAGCGCCGCCTACGGCCTGATCTCATACAGAACGGCATACCTGAGGCGGCACTTCTTCCCTGAGTTCATGGCCGCCACACTGACGTCGTGGATGGGGTCGTCCGACAGGGTCGGGATGTACATAGACGTGTGTAGGGCAAACGGCGTAAAGGTGCTGCCGCCTGACATCAACCAGAGCCAGAAAGGGTTCACGGTGGTGGGCAACGCAATACGCTTCGGTCTGCTGGGCGTGAAGAACGTCGGTGTGGGCGCCGTGGACGCGATAATCGCCGAGCGCGAGAAGGGCGGTCCCTTCGTGTCGTTCGACGACTTCTGCTACAGGGTGGACATGAACGCGGTGAACCGCAAGGCCGTCGAGTGCCTCATCCAGGTGGGGGCCTTCAGCGCCTTCGGGAACCGGCGGCAGCTCATGGCGATCATGGATCAGGTGTGCGAGGCCAGCGCCGCGCGGCAGCGCACGGCCCAGTCGGGGCAGGCTTCGTTCTTCGACCTGTTCTCCTCGCCTTCGGAGTTCGGCGGAACCGTCACCAGCTTGCCTGACGTGCCCGAGTTCCGAGAGGACCATGTGCTGCAGATGGAGAAAGAGCTGCTCGGTGTTTACCTCTCCGGCCATCCGCTGGCCAACCTTGCTCAGGTGCTTCGACGGGTGGCCACCGTTCAGATCAGGGACCTTGCGCAACACAGGGACGGCGAAGTGGTGACCGTGGCCGGCGTGGTGACATCCAGGAAGCAGATCTCTGCCAGGACTGGCAGGCCCATGGCCTTCGTACAGCTGGAAGACTTGTCAGGACAGACGGAGATAGTCGTGTTCCCGCAGGCCTTCGAGCAGTTCGGCAGGTACATGGTTGAGGACGCGAAAGTGGCGGTAAGGGGCAAGCTAAGCATCAAAGAGGACGAAGCTAAGGTGTTGGCCGACTCGGTTTGGACGCTTCCAGACAAGTAACGGAGGTTTCGCATGATGCTGAGGGTTGTGCACGTGGCGCCGAATCGCGCAGAGGCGGAGCTCATTGGGAACATCCTGAAGGGCGAGGGGATCCCTGTGGTGCTGAGGCCGGTGGGGGTTCCACACATGGGGGACTCCGCTGAGGTGGAAGTGCTGGTTGCGGAGGCTGAAGCTGACGAAGCTAGGGAAATCCTTGACGCCTACGCCGGTTGATAGTACGTTATAACTGTATGCACCGGTTCGATAGGAGGAAACTGGGTTGAGACGGATTGCGGTACTTACGAGCGGAGGCGACGCGCCTGGCATGAACGCGGCCATCAGGGCGGTGCTCAGGAAGGCGCTATATCACGGACTGGAGGTTGTCGGCGTTCGCCGCGGATTCCAGGGCCTCATCAGCGGCGATTTCATGGAGATGCGCTCGCGGACCGTCGGGGACATCCTCCAGCGTGGTGGCACGATTCTGAAATC